>Ga0172370_10001367_pt1 | contig 37129 bp, 22 predicted proteins | sample LakKiv5m_FD_114538 | JGI IMG/M metagenome (GOLD analysis project Ga0172370, IMG submission 114538) | Freshwater microbial communities from Kabuno Bay, South-Kivu, Congo - kab_022012_11.5m | ecosystem: Environmental > Aquatic > Freshwater > Lake | place: Democratic Republic of the Congo...
AAATAGTGAATTAAAGAAGTGAGAAAGCGCTGGAAAATGAAATAGGGGGGGTAATAGACACTATATCAATAACTTGCGGTACATGCAATAAATTATTTTGTTTTAAAGGCAAATTAATGTGCATCGTTGTAAAATTAATAGTGGTAAAAATAGTATTTATTTCTAAAAATAAAAAACTTTGCCATCAAGATTTTTAAATTATTTTTTTGAATAGCTTTGGTTTTTCCCTACCTATCTGGCACTGATAATTTTATATGCGCTTAGCTTGCAGAATTGTTCTTGTACTTAACCTATAATGATCTGGTTTTTATCCTATGTTGGTGTAAGCGATTAAACAGTTTAAAATACACCCCTGCTTGCCCGGATTTGCAATCCGGGTACATCGCCCACCATATAATTTGAAACAATTTTATGCCGTGTTATTTTGATGAAAGAGGGTTGGACTTATCCGCAAAGATTACAAATCGGTGCGAACCTGGGGTTGCTTGTTATCGTACGGATTACAAATCCGCCCGAACCGGGATCTGAACGAGCTGGTAATATAAATTAATGAAGGGTGTAATATTATAAGAAAACACACGCCTTCCGGCTATTTTAAAAAAGCCTTCCTATCAGTGATTTTACTTCTTCAAAATCCGGGTTAATATCAAAAACAAGGTCAGGTTTTAAATAGACGAGCCGATTATCCTTTTTAAATCTGGCTTCACCACCTCCGGTAATGTTTAACATAATTACCGAATCTTTTCCAACACATTGTTTTTCAACTGCCGAAATCAACGAAGCCACGGCAACTGCTGCTGCCGGGTGCAAATCGATCCCTTCGGTTTTTTCGAACAGTTCACCAGCAAAATGGGCATGTTCATTGGTGGCGATCAGAATGTCGCCGCAACTATCCGTTAAAGCGTCGTATAAGCCTCCGGCAATCGGGTAAGGTGGTCTCCGGTTCGACAACACCTTGGCGACAATGATTTCGACATGCCTGCGGGCTTCGTCCTCATCAAAAAGGAGCATGTCCCTCGATTTGGCTTTCCAGGCATTGTACATCGGTATAAAAGGATGGTTTTGCGATACCAGCAGTTTCATTTTATGGGTTCCGAATCTTCCATCCTCAATTAACCGGATATTGGCTTCCCAGGCTGCAATTGCACCGGTTCCACTTCCAACGGCCTGGAAATAAAAATCGGGAATCCTGCCTATGGTTGTGGCAGCAGAAAGAACTGTAGTTCCCATTCCATCGCGGCGGGCAACGTTTTTGGCTCCGCCCTCCGGCAGAAAACCTTCCATTTTACAGGCCAGATTCGAGAGATGGATGGCATCGAAATAGTCACCACCCGAGCGGGAAGCAATCAACTTTACGTTGCTTCTGATGGGTGAATCGAACCAGAGTGCGTTAAGGTTATCTTCGGGAATACATAGCAGCAAAGGAATATTGTTATCGGAACAAACCCTGGCAAAAGCCCGGGCCGTATTTCCGGCGGAAGCTACAACCAAAACCTTATCCTTGTTATGGCCAAGGCGCGAACAAACCGAAAAAGCTTCGGTTTCCTTAAACGAGCAGGTTCTCATATTGCCGCCTTTTTCGGGCCAGTATCCACTGAAGGTAATAAACAGGTTTGAAAGTCCCAGGTGACGAGCCAGACCCTCGCTTTTATAAGTCACGGGTGCTGAAGAGCCCTCCAGGATTTCGCCGACAGGTAACCAGTCGGCAAACTTGAAAAGTCCAAAAACATCGCTTTTTAATGAAAGCTGCTTATTTTTATAGATTGCCCTGATCAGTCCCGGCTTATCTTCACCCGGCGCATCAAGCAGCCAGCCCGTATCTTCAAAGGTTTTCCCGGATACGATGGATTGTAAAATATAATCTGTCATTGCCATCTTTTGTGTTGTGATCATTCCCGTAATATTAACTGACGGCAAAATTAATGAAAAGCAGGGATAGAAAGCGGAATGTTCAAAAATCAACCATTGATATTCATTACATCTGAATGCAATTTCCCGATTACTCAGTTCACGACCCAAAATCAGGTTTTCATATCGTACTTAACCACACCTTTGGTTTTCCATTTGCCCGATCGATAATAAAACCAGGACAAGGTCATTCCTACGCCCCACCCTATCGGGACAGCCCACCAGATGCCGCTAACACCGATCTTTCCAGCCAGCATATAAGAAGCCGGCACACGGATCAGCCACAGGGCAACCAGAGTAATGAACATGGGAACAATGGTATCTCCGGCACCACGCATCACGGCATTTACAACAAAAAGGGTCGAAAAAACAATGTAAAACAATCCTACAATGACCAAGTAATCATTCCCGATGTCGATAACTGCCTGATCGGGGGTAAAAAGCCGCATCAAACCCCGGCCAAAAAAGACAACTACAATACTAAAGAAAACTGAAGTTGCAGAGGTCATCAGCCAGGTTGCTTTCAAACCGGCTTTGATTCTTTCGGGCTTGTTTGCGCCAAGGTTTTGCCCGACAAATGCCGAAAGCGCTGCAGCAAAATTCATGGCTAAAAGCGATGCAAATGAGTCGATACGCACGGCTACGCCATAGGCCGCAATGGTAACTGTTCCGAATTGGTTAACTATGCCATACAGGGCCAACATTCCAAGAGCAACAAAAGTTTGCTGCAACCCTGATGGCAAGCCAATCCTGACACTTTTCTTCATGATTTCCCGGTCGTACACATATTTCCTTAGCGAGACGTTCACGATGGGATGGCGCTTGTTGAGGTAAACCATTGCTGTAATAAAAGCTCCCCCCTGTGCAATCACTGTTGCCAAAGCAGCGCCGGCAATTCCCCATTTAAAAACAACTACAAAAAGGAGATCAAGCAAAATGTTGGTAATCGTAGATATCATGAGAAAATAAAGCGGGGTCCTGGAATCCCCCATTCCACGGAGGATCGCGCTGGTGGCATTAAATCCGATAAAGAAAATTGTTCCGGTAAAATAAATATTCAGATACAATTTGGCCTGTGGGATGATTTCTTCGGGCAAATCGGTAAGCCGGAATATTGCCCCGCTGAAAATGATGCCGAAAACAGTGATGAAAATGGCGGCAAAGAACAAGATAATGTAAGTAGTGTCGATGGTTCGCCTTACTTTTTCGATGTCTTTGCTTCCAAAATACTGCGAAACGACAATGGTAAAACCAGAAGTAACCCCAATGACCATGGCAATGAGCAGGAAAATAATCGGAAAGGATGCCCCAACGGCTGCCAATGCTTCATTTCCTACAAAATTGCCAATGATTACGCTATCCGCAACATTGTACAATTGTTGGAATACATTACCCAAAACCATTGGAAGGGCAAATTGAAAAATCAGTTTCCCTTCCTTTCCTACAGTTAAATCTTTCATTAAAAACAAATAAAGGAAACATCGGTAAACGTTTCCTGTGTATTGAAAAATCACCAAACAAAAAATGTCAGAAAGAAAACATCAGTTTCTGACAGCAGCCTCTATACAATTAGGTGAACTATTTGGGCTGATCTTTTTTTGTTGAAGGGTTGTCTATATCTGAAGAAGCCTGGTTAATTTCTTTTTTAACCTCATCGGTTTCATTGGCAGCGTTCTTGAATTCTTTAACACCTTTGCCGATTCCACGCATCAGTTCCGGGATTTTCTTTCCGCCGAATAAAAGAACCACAACCAGTAAAATGATCAACCATTCCGACATACCTGGCATTTGCATAGCAATAATTTTTAAATATTTAAGGCTGCAAAGTTAATGCAAAGTGTGATAGAACGGCTTTTTCGCTTTTACTTCGTTCTGTTAATGTTTCATAACTATTTAACCGGCTTATGGCTACATCTGGCCATGGAAATCATATTTCCCATTTCCCAAAGCAAAATAATGGGAAAAATGATTACAGTACCTTTTTACGTACCTTTGCGGTGCAGCAACAGTCCGGTTTGTCGCTTTGTAACAGGTTTTTCCTGTGCAGGGAGGAAAGTCGGGACAACATAGGGCGCCATACTTCCTAACGGGAAGGTGCCTGGCCGGGAACGGCCGGGTAACAGCGAGTACCACAGAAAATAACCGTCCGCCTGCTGGCGGACAAGGGTGAAAATGTGAGGTAAGAGCTCACGTCGCGGTATGGTGACATGCCGGGAGGGTAAACCTTATGGGTTGAAAGGCCATGTATATTACGGTTCCGCTATGGCGGGATAAGGCTGCCCGCCTAAGTACCGGTCACGGGTTTTCCCGTGAACTGTCACCGTAAGGGGTCGGCCGCTAGAATCATGTGGTGACACATGATCCAGATAAATGACAAACACCAGTCCCGAATTATCGGGATTGGATACAGAATCCCGCTTACAGGACTGTTGCTGCTTTTTTTCTTTATTCCTCAATTTATTTTCAATGCTTAAAATCACCTCCCATACCATTGAACCGAATATTGTGAACAAGGCTAAAAGCAATGATAATCAACTTGTGTGGGATTGAAGTGAAAGATTTATTCCGAAAGTGTAGCATTCTGTTGCTTTTTTTCCATATCTTGCACTTCAATGGAAAAAGGTGTAAAACTGGCTGCTAACAATAAATTGCGACAATCCTGAATCAATAATCATAACTAAACCGGCAAAATGAAAGTAATTTGTATTGGAAACTACCCTCCACGAAAATGTGGCATTGCAACATTTACCGAAAACCTTGTAAAATCAATATTAACTGCGGCAGAAATTCATTCCCAAAATCTTGATTTTGAAGTGATCGCGATGAACGACCAGGGACAGGATTATGATTATCCTCCCATTGTTACGCATTCGATAAGGGACAGGTTGAGGGCCGACTACGAAAAAATGGCAGATTACATCAACAATTCCGGTGCTGAAATATGCCTGCTCGAACACGAATATGGCATTTATGGGGGCGATAGTGGTGTGCTTATTCTTTCGTTGCTTCGCAAGCTGCAGATTCCCATCATCTCAACATTTCACACCATTTTAGAAAAGCCCGCATTTCATCAAAAGGAAGTCCTGAAAAAGATAGGAGAATATTCGAGCAGGATAGTGGTAATGAGTTCGCTGGCTGTCGAATTTCTTACACGAATTTATGAATTTCCGCGTGAAAAAATTGTCCGGATTGAACATGGTGTCCCGGACTTTTTCAAAGTAAAGGATAAACCTGTGCATATCCCTCAGAGCTGGAAGAACAGGAAGGTGTTGCTAACTTTTGGATTGCTTGGGAGGAACAAAGGCATCGAAACAGTGATAAAAGCCTTACCATCCATAGTAAAACAGCATCCCGAAGTTTTGTACGTCGTGCTTGGGAAAACCCATCCACATGTGGTAAAACACGCAGGCGAGGAATACCGGAACTACCTGATGAATCTTACCCTGGAGCTGGGACTGGGAAAGCACATCGAATTTCTCGACCAATATGTTCAGGAAGGTGAGTTGATGGAATATTTACTCGCATCCGACATCTACGTTACACCATATCTTAATAAAGCACAGATTACCAGCGGGACGCTTTCCTATGCTGTTGGTGGTGGCTCTGCTGTAATCTCAACCCCGTACTGGCACGCTGAAGAATTATTGGCTGATGGCCGTGGCCGGCTTTTCAACTTTAACGATTATGAATCATTATCAAAAATAGTTCACGAACTCCTTGAGCATCCTGAAGAATTAAATCGTCTTAAAAAAATGGCTTACGATTATGGTTTAACCATCGCCTGGCCAAAAATCGGATACCAGTATCTCAGTGTATTTAGAGAAATTATTGATGAAGACAAAGCCGGAAAAGTAAAACGTCCTTTACCTTTTTGCTATAAAATCCCTGATTTTCATCCCGACCACCTCGAACGGCTTACGGATGACACAGGAATGATCCAACATGCAAAGGGAGGTGTTCCAAATTATAAATCCGGTTACTGTCTCGACGACAACACAAGGGCAATAATAGTTTGCCTGATGGCCTATAGGCGCTCAAATGACGAAAAGTACCTGCCACTAATTTATCGTTATCTGGCCTTTATGATGTACATGCAAAACAGGGACGGGAGTTTTAAAAACTACCTCACCTATTGGCGGAATTCGGTTGAGGAGGTAGGTTCGGATGATGCTTTTGGACGGGCAATGTGGGCATTGGGCTACCTCATCAGGTTTTCACCATGCGATTCGCTTTTCCAGATTGCTCATGAGTTATTTCATATTTCGATACAGCAACTTTCACAATTGCGTCATGCCCGTGGTTATGCCAATTGCATACTGGGACTTTATCATTACATCAAACGTTTCCCCGACCAGGAAAACTTTGTTAAAATGCTGGAAATGTTAGCCGACAGGCAATGCCAAAAATATTCCGACCACAACAAACCCGACTGGCATTGGTTTGAAACAACCATCACTTACGATAATGGAATTTTACCCCTGGCACTTTTTCAGGCTTACGAAATCATCGAAAAACCCATATACCTTCAAATTGCAAGGGAATCATCAGCATTTTTAGAAAATAAGTGTTTCAAAAAAGGGTACCTTACATTGGTTGGAAATGGTAAATGGCCAAGTTATGTTGAGCCTGGTACAGATTTTGGCCAGCAACCTATCGATGCGACCACGCTGATTCTGATGTATTCCAGCATGTATCAAAAAGATGGGGACGAACGTACTCTCGAAAAACTGAAACTATCGTTCGAGTGGTTTTTTGGGAATAACGATCTCAATCTGCCACTTTACGATGATGAAACCAAAGGATGCAACGATGGCCTGGAAGAATTTGCCATGAACCGCAATCAGGGTGCAGAAAGTGCACTGGCCTACCTGATGGCCTGGCTTGTAGCCGAACCCTATGTGTGTAATTATGAAAAGAATTAAAACATCAATGAAACACTCGCGCACAACAAAGTCTTAAATAATTTAATTGCTAATTTTGCAACATTACTGAATTTTTAAAATGTTTTTATGCTTTCCAATAAGTTGGTTTTCCTGATGATTTTTTGTTTACATGGTTTGGGCTTGATGGCACAGAGGAGTAATACAATCGACAGCCTTGAACAGATGTTAGCTCAGGTTAAAGAACCGAAAGAAGAATTTGAAATTTTAGTAAACTTGTCTTACGAGTTAGTCAATTCGGACGTACCAAAAGCACTTTCCTATAGCGACAGGGTTTACCAGCTGGCTGAGGAACACTCAAATAAAAAATGGAGACTTAGGGCTTGCCTCCTTCTGGCCAGGGTTTATTATTATATGTCGGACCTGAACAAAGCAATGGAATTTGCTGTAGAAGCAAAGAGCCTGGCTGAAGACCTCAGCCTGGAAAAGGAGCTTGCGTATTCACATGACGCTATTGGCGCAATTTTTTATGATATTGGTTATCAAGCCAAAAGTTCCGAGAATTTCTTCACAAGTCTTAAAATTTATGAAAAACTGAATGTTAAGGATGGCATAGGGTCCACGTACTGCCGTATCGGTACGCTATATCTCGACCAAAAAGATTATGATAAAGCCCTGGATTATTATTCCAGATCTTTTGAACTTGCAAAAGAAATCAAGAGCAGTGAAGGCATAGCAAGCAATCTGAATAATATTGCAAAGGTATATGGCGAAAAAAAAGAGTACAACAAAGCCTTACAAAACTATGAGGAGGCCTTGCGAATAAACATTGAAACCGGTGACTCTTATCTGGTAGCAAATAATTACCTCAATATTGCTGATGTTTATTTAAAACTGAAGCAATACGAGGTTGCAATCTCGAAACTGCAACAGGCCCGAAGTATTTTTGAAAAGATTGGGAACAAGTTGCGATTAGCCAAAAGCCAGATACTCCTAAGTGAGATATATTTTGAATCAGGTCAAGCGGGAAAATGTGAATCGTTGGCACTGAATACCTTAAAGATAGGGAAAGAGTCGGGGTATAAGGAAATTATAGTAGCTTCTTCCGGTGAGCTCAATAAACTTTACCTTTCCCGCAAGGACACAGCAACGGCTTTCAGGTATTTTCTTCTTGAAAAGCAATATAAGGACAGTCTCTTCCTGGAGGAAAAACGAAAAACACTTGCCAAACTCGAATTACAATATCAGTTCGAAAAGAACGAACAAAACCTTAAGATTGCCCGGCAACGTAAGAATGTAGTTATCCTGATCGTATCTGGCTTTTTATTCTTCAGTATAATAATTATTATATTGATTTTAAAACAGTTAAGACTGAAAGCTAAAAAAATGCAACTGGAAAAAGACGGATTTAAGCGAGAGCTGGATTTTAAAAATAAAGAGATGGTGCTCAATGTGATGTCGTTGATGAAAAAAAACGAAATGCTTGCGAGCCTGTCTGATAAACTCATCATGATCGAAAAAGAGGCCACTACACCAGATAGCAAGGATACCATAAAAAAAGTTGCCTATGAGCTCCAGAAAAACCAGGAAGATGAGATTTGGAAAGAGTTTTCATGCCGTTTCAAGGAGGTACATGGCGAATTTTATGATAAATTGCTTCAAAAGTTCCCTGCTTTAAGTCCTAATGAACTAAAACTCTGTGCTTTTCTTCGCCTGAATATGTCATCGAAAGATATAGCTGAGCTAACGGGACAAAGGATCAGTACCCTGGAAACCGCTCGTTATCGCCTCAGGCAAAAACTCGGAATTGTAAATTCTGACACCAACCTGATAACTTTTCTTTCATCATTATAAGATTTCCTGAACCATTCATTTGTATGCCTGATTAAAAAGTCATTGGCACAAGTTTTCATATTAAACTGATACACATTATATTATACCCATAAATATTTCGTGTACAGGTATTGTACAGCCCCAATTTTCGATGTGTAATGGTTTTGTGCGGGTAGATAATTTGCAATGCGATATCGCGTGACCGATCTTTGTCTACTCAAAATTATCCATTAACAAATTCACATTTTCTTCAAAATAAAGGACAAAACCTGTAAATATTTTAACATCAATATTTAATATTAAATTAATCATTTACAAACAATTACAACAATGAAAAAATCAGTACTTACTTTTGTTATTGCGTTGTTATTCGGCGCAACATCATGGGCCCAGCTTAGCGGACCGAAAAGCATACCAGGGGATTATCCAACGGTTGCCGCAGCAATCGCCGACCTTAACATCCAGGGAGTTGGACCGGGAGGTGTTACCTTTAATGTTGCATCCGACTACACCGAAACTTTTACTTCTTCTGCAGCTGGTATTATTATAGCAACAGGAACTGCTGCTGACCCGATCGTTTTCCAGAAAAGCGGCATTGGCAACAATCCGTCGATTACTGCCGGTGTTGGAACCAGTGTGGGTACCGGCTCTAACCCATATGATGCCATTATTATGATTACCGGTGGTGACTACATTACTTTTGATGGGATTAATCTTACCGAAAACGCAGCCAATCTTGATGCAACAACAAAGATGGAAGCCGGCTATGCCCTTGTAAAAGCAAGTAAAACCGAACCAGTTAACGGATGCCAGTATATAACGATCAGGAATTGCACCATTTCTTTAAGCAAATATGCAACAGGTACCACCAACACTACCACAGGTATCTACTCCGGAAACCATGTAACCACTGACCTTGTAAATATTTCCTTTACCGAAAGTGGCGATGCAGTAAACAACTGCAAATTTTATAACAATACAATATCCAATGTAACTTATGGAATGCGGATTCTCGGAGGAAATGTTGCGCTTAACATCTATGATCAAAATAATGAAATTGGTGTTGATGGTGTAAATACAATCACCGATTTTACTTTTTATGGTATTAATACAAGGTATCAGAGAGATTTGAAAGTAGCCAATAACAGTATTTTTACGGCTGCTATACCTGTTTCATCTTTATATGGTATTTATACTCAAAACGCAGCTGGTGGCAGTGACACCTATAATAATACCGTAACACTTCAGCCCTCAGGTGGAAACTTTGCCATTAATGGTATTATGCTGGCAACCGGTGAGGCTGGCTATTCAGCCAACATTTACGGCAACGTCGTTCAAAATTGTACCAATGTTGCGACTACCAGTCAGGGATTCAATGGGATATCGAATAATGGATCGGCATCAACACTGAATTTTTATTCAAATAAAGTTACAAATATTACCTTCCCCGGAACCGGAGCATTTACTGGAATGAGTGGTGGTAGTGTTGCAACCCTGAATATGTACAATAATGAAGTTTCGCACAATTCAAAAACCGGAGTATCAGGTACTTTCACCTGTATAAGCATGAATGTATCAGAGACTGGCAACACTCATGATAACCAGATTTTTTCTAATTATAACTGCACCGGAACAGTATTACCAAATCAGGGTGGTACTATTTACGGTATCAATAGTAGTAACGGCAATCCTTCCAATATTTACAACAACCTGATTTATGATCTGAGTACGGATGGAGGAAACTACGCAGCTTATACTTACGGAATTTACGTAAACAGCGGCACACTTGTAAATATTTATAATAACTACATATATGATCTCAGAGCTACTGAGGCGAATTCCAATTCAGGTGGAAACTTAGTTGCAGGTATTCAAATGAGTACACAACCTGTAGCCTTGAATATTTATTACAATACGGTTTACCTGAATACCACAAGCACGGGAGCTAACTTTTCTTCGGCAGCATTATTTGCTACAATCAACCCAATGGTTGATATAAAAAACAACATATTTGTAAATCTATCCGAACCTACCGGTATTGGTATTACTGCTGCTTACCGAAGGGCTTTGGTAACTCTCGACACTTATTCGACACTTTCCAATGCCAACGTTTTTTATGCAGGCGATGTTGAAGATGAAACACATACTGTATTTTACCATGGAGGGCTTTCAGCTGATCCACCTGTAATGCCACAATCATATACTTTTGAAGAATTCCAGGCTTTCGTAGGGCCAGCCAGGGAATCGGGTTCGTTCAGACATCTTCCCCCATTTATTAATGTAGCAACTGCCCCTTACGATCTCCATCTTATCGACGGCTTTCCGACTCCGTGTGAAAGTGGAGGTGTACAAATAACCAGTCCATTTGCAATAACCACCGACTTTGATGGCGATCTGAGATCTTCGGCACCAGATATCGGTGCTGACGAATTTAATGGAACCCCGATCAGTGTAGTTAATCCGGGTGGAGTGACTGCCACCCCGGTCAGTTCACACCAGATAAACGTATCCTACTCACCCAATGCATCAAATAATGATGCTGTAATCGTATGGAATACAACCGGTGCCTTTACAGCTCCTGCCGGAACTCCTCCTGCAGTTGGTGAGGCTTTTGCCGGTGGAACTGTATTATCGGCCGGGACTTCTTCACCTGTAAGCCATACCAATCTTATCGGAGCAACAAGCTATTATTACAAGGCTTTCTCATTCGACGGAGCAGGTTATTCTCTGGGGATACTGGTAAATGCTTCAACAAACATTGCCCCCCCATCAGGTTTAACAGCCACAACATTTAGTGCAACCCAAATTGACCTGACCTGGTCAAAAAATGCTTACAACAACGATGTAATTATTGCCTCAAACCTTGTGGATAATTTTGGCCAGCCTGTAAACGGGACAGTTTATGCAGCCGGTAATTCACTTCCAACCGCGGGAACTGTGATCTACGTAGGACCTTTGTCGGGTTTCAGCCACATGGGATTAATTCCAAACATCACCACATACTACTACAAGGCATGGTCATACGATCCTGGAAATAATGATATTTACTCACAAACAGGTATTACAGCAAATGCAAAAACACTGTGTTCTTCTGCTACAATACCTTTTTATGAAAGCTTCGAATATGGCGGAGATATCGGATGCGGAACTGTTGTCGATGCGAATAATAATTTCGACACATGGTCGCCATATTTTGGTTTTGCCCACACCGGATCTTTATCGTTGCGTATTATGGGCGGCTTTAATTCCTATCCTAAAGATGACTGGTATATCACCAATGGTCTTGAATTAACTGCTGGTATGGTATATGAAGTAAAATTCTGGTATCGTACACAAAACACGAGTGGAACCCCTCACCAGCTTGAGGTTAAATGGGGAAATTCGAATACTGTAGCTGGTATGAACAGTACAGCTGTTTATTACAATGCTAGTCTGACTCCGGTTACCACATACACACAGGTTACCTGCTCATTGATTTCTCCGGCAGCAACCGGTATTTACTATGTTGGTTGGCATGATTTCAGCGCGATTACCCCTGGTCATAATCTTTTTTTGGAGGACATTACAATAACAGCCATTCCAGTACCAGAGCCACCTACATCGCTGAATGCTCTTGCAGATGCTTCAACCATTAATCTTACTTATAACCTGAATGCTGCCGGCGATGACGTGATTATTGCCACAAACAGCACAGCTGTATTTGGTCAGCCAAATCAAGGAATTGCTTACCAGGCAGGTGATATTACTGGCACTGATGGTACGGTTATTTATAAAGGTTCAATGGCCAATTTCAGTCACACCGGTTTAGCACCTAATACTACTTACTACTATAAAGCATGGTCGGTCGATGGTCAAAATCTTTATTCAACTTCAGGTGTAACTGCTGACGCAACAACAGGCGATTATCAGTTAATAAGTCTGGCACCTGGCTGGGGTGGGATTTCGGGTTATAAAGTTCCTGAAAATCCGGCTATCGAAAATGTATTATCCGGGATCGTTGATAAACTTCAGATCATCTTAAGTGTAAATAGCGGATTTTACTGGCCTTCTCAAAACATCAACCTGATTGGCAACTGGAACACTTATGAAGGATACAAAATCAAGATGAATGACGCCGCTTATCTTACAATATCTGGTGAAATGGCTCAAAATAACACCATTACATTAAATCAGGGTGTCAGTTATCTTCCGGTTCTTTGTGATCAACCGGTACAGGCAAATCAGATTTTCTCTCAATTAGGAAACAATCTGATGTTTGCGTTTGATATACAAAATCAATTGATTTATTGGCCGGCAGGCGGGATATATACACTTAATGTCCTGGAGCCGGGCGTTGGGTACCTCGTGAGGATGTATCAACAGGATCAGGTTACCTTTAATTGTGAAAAATCGGCTGCAATAAACCCAACAAAGACGCAGAAGAAAGTATCTGAAAATAAACCATGGAATTATAACGAATCCGGCAGTCAGCACTTTATCTCTATACAAAAGTCAGCATTGGCAGGATTAGAAAATGGTGATTTCGTCGGCGTTTTCGACAGCCGGGGTTTATGTGCCGGACTTTCCCAATTCAATAGTGAAGATGGAAACCTTTTACTTGTAGTGAATGGGGACGATCTGACAACTGAGACCACTGACGGATTTACAGAAGGTGAAAATATGACTTTCAGAATTTATAGTCCTTCTCAAAAATCAGAAACTGAGGTTCCGGTAAAATTCGATTCTTCGATGCCGAATGCAGGATCATTTGCTGAAAATGGACTTTCGATAATCCTAAAAATGGGTGCAGGTGCAACAGCGATCCAGGAAAATGTATTTTCCAATATCAATGTTCATCCAAATCCCGGTACCGGGCTCTTCACCATAGAATTACCTGCTGTTGATCAGCTTATCAGCATTAGCGTTGAAAATAGTGATGGCAAATTAATTTACTCTGAACAGATCGGTCATTCAACAAATTCGTCAACTCACACACTCGATCTTACCAAAGTCATACCAGGAGTGTATTTTGTAAGAATTAGCGGGATTAATCAAACGATTGTTAAGAAGGTGGTTGTAATTTAGTAATACAAGTTTTTATTGTGAATGGAAAACCATGGTGTAATGCCATGGTTTTTTTTGTCTTCAGATAATCAATATTGAAAGCTTAATCTTACGGCTTTATATTGGAAAACTCTATACAATATAAATAAGAAGTCGGCTTAATTGTTGACAATATGACAGGTTGACCAGACCCTGGCTAGTTTTATTCATATTGAGCTATTTTCAGTAAATGGATTCCTTATAATTTCCAATCACATTAATAAATGGGTGCAACGAAGTTGACCGATTAAGTTTCTTTCCTTAACAAAAGCTATACAGACATTTCACAACCAACCGATTTTCTGGTTAGCCATTATCGATATAAAATCAAGGTTCTTCAATCCGTGAGGAAGTTTCATTAATAATGCTTTGGGATCCTTACCGCAGAAAGTAATTCCATTTTAACTCATATCGTATTGTTATTCTCATTATTACCGAGCTGAATAACCAACGTACAGGTATTGTACAGTTGTATTTCTCGTGCTGTAATGGTTTTGTGCTGGTCGATTACTTGCAATGCAAAAACCCATGGCCGATCTTTGTAATGTAATTTTTAGAAGTTAACCTCGGCAATCGAATAATTTTATGACAACAGATAAAACAGACAAAAATGAAGCAAATGGTGAACCGGATGAAGAATCGATGGATCAATTGAAGAAAGTGGATTCGATGGAGGAATTCAGTCATTTACAAAAACTTCAGAACAGGATTTTACAAAAGCTCATCGAAAAAATAGATCAATCTGAAAATAATGATAAATTAAAGGATAAATAACTAACGACAATGAAAAAAACAACAATTACCTTTCTATTTGCCTTACTATTAAGCGCATCATCATTTGCGCAGCTTACGGGCACTAAAAGTGTTCCGGGTGATTACCCAACTGTTGCCGAAGCCATCGCTGCAATTAATGCCCTCGGTGTTGGTACCGGAGGTATTACTTTTAATGTGGCTGCCGGGCACACCGAGACATTTACAACCAGAACAGCAGGTTACATCACTACTTTATCCGGATCACAAGCCAATCCTATTGTTTTTCAAAAATCTGGTGAAGGCAATAATCCGTCGATTACTGCCGGAGTTGGCAATAGCTACACGGATGCCATTATTTCCATCGGTGGATGTGATTATATAACTTTTGACGGAATCAATCTGTCAGAAAGTGCCGCAAACAATACGCCTGCCAAGCAAATGGAGTGGGGTTATGCCATTCTAAAGACTTCAGGAAATGATGGGTCACAACATATCACGATTAAAAACTGTACAATTAGCCTTAAAACGGCAAATACCGCATCAAAAGGGATTTATTCAAATAATCATACACCATCATCAATCACTCAGATAACTGTAACTTCGCCTGCGGGAACCAATTCGAACCTGAAAATTTACGGAAATACTCTTTCCAATTGCTACATTGGCATTTATCTTTCGGGATATAACGATCCAGCAGCCCCTTACTTTTTTTATGATCAGAATAATGAAATCGGTAAGGATGGTGCAAACCTGATTACTCACATTGGTGGAGGTGACTTTGTAGCATACGGGATTTATACCACTGGCCAGAATAATCTAAAGGTTGCCAATAATACGATTTCGAGTGCCACCATAACCTATGGCCATCCCAATATTTTTGGAATTTACATGACATCTGCGAATAATGCCAGCTATGATTTGTACGGCAACACGGTATCGATGATTTACCGCCCCGATTACCAATATACTGAATCTCAAGCTATATGGTGTGATATGGGTGCAAATGGTACAAATAATACATCCAACATTTATAATAATACTGTTACTAATTGCCAGTTTCCGAATGCAAGCGGCCAGTCGCCGGCCAGGTTGATTTTTTTGTACAATCTTGGGGTGACATCAAATGTATCTGGTAACGTTATCAGCAACAATACAATTGGTGCCACAGATGTTGAGGCTGCCGGCGAAATTAAATATCTTTGGATTCAGAAAGCTTCAACCGAACCGGGGCCGCTTGTCGTTCATGATAATATAGTTTCTGGTAATAGAAGGATACAGGCATCATCCTACGGCGGGGTAACTTATTTTCTATCCATCACGGGCAATGGCACAACGCTTGACGCCTACAACAATACAGTTGATAATAACATTGTAAGTTCCTATGGCGGTACACAATGCTTATATGTAACCTTCGACGATTCCCAATCAAAATCTGTTCACAACAACACGATCACAAATATTTCTGACGCAAATGGTTCGATTAGCGGATTGTATCATACCAACGGAACCTTGGCGTATTTTTATCAAAACAAAATTCAGAACATTAAAAGTAATTCGGTTTCTTCTTATTCAAATATTAACGGGCTATATATTGGCAGCTATGGAGGACCGGCATATTTTTACAATAATATCATTGCTGATCTCAGTAATCCTGCTGCAGATGCTACTCTTGGCTATTCCTGGAACATGCTTAACGGGATTTATGTCGAAAATTCAACATCAATACGGGGGATTTACGATAACACGATTTACCTGAACTGCATTGCAAACGGTACACAAGCCAATTACGGGTCTTCGGCAATTTGCGCAATGTATCTTTTCGGTATCGATATGAAAAACAATATTATGGTTAATACAAGCACAAACAGGGGCCCATATGGAGCAACAGTAGTGGTGAGGGCAAGAAATGTGGGCACTTCCGGCTTTACCAGCGATTTTAACGACCTTTATGCCGGAGCACCTGGCCCAACACGGTTAATTTTTTATGATGGGACCACTGGTACCCAAACATTGAGTGCTTATAAAACATTTATCGCACCGTATGAATATCACGCTATAACCGAAATGCCCCCTTTTGTAAATATTGCGACTGTTCCTTACGACGTCCATCTTACAACCAATGTGGCTACACAATGTGAAGCAGGAGGCACAATTATCAACATTCCGTTTCCGGTAACAACCGACTTCGATGGTGATGCAAGATATCCCAATGCGGGATATCCTGTTAACCCTTCATTTTCACCAAAAGCTCCGGACATTGGTGCAGATGAATTCGGAGGCTTATCCAACGATTTAGCGCCGCCTTCCATCGTTTTTACTCCCCTGGGAAATCCGGTTAGTGGAGTGCCAAGAACACTGACCACAACAATTACCGATGGTACCGGTGTTCCAACAACGGGAACAGGTTTGCCCATGCTTTACTGGAAATTAAATTCAGGCGCTTATCAGAGTGTTCAGGCTGTGTTTGTATCAGACAATACCTATACATTTACTTTTGGTTCCGGTGCTGTTACCGGTGATGTGGTTTCATATTACATTGTAGCCCAGGATCTGGCTGCAAGCCCGAATGTCGGAGCAAATCCGTGGGCAGGAACCAGTGGTTTTCTGCCAAATCCTCCACGATGCACCACACCACCTGCCACGCCTTATTCATATACCGTTATCCAGGGTATTATGGGTGTTTTTCATGTTGGCATCGGCAAAACCTACACTACACTCACTGCTGCTGTAAACGATATTAATTCGAAATGGATTAAAGGTCCGACAACACTTATTCTTGATGATGAAACCTACCCTTCCGAAATTTTCCCGATCATTTTTACCGCCAATGGTGGCAGCAGCACTACCAACACACTAACCATCAAGCCAAACTCAGGAATAACACCGGTTTTTAGTGGTTCGGTTGAATCATCAGGAATGATTAAATTTAAAGGAATTGATTACGTAACCTTTGATGGATCAAACAGCAATGGAACCGACAGGAGTCTGGCTTTTCAAAACCACTCTATCTCCCAGAATTGTTATGTGATTGGAATTTCCAATGACGGTGTTTCCGATCCATCAACAAATATTACGATAAAGAATTGCATAATATCAGGTGACAATTCCGATATTTTGAAAGAAACTTACCTTATCATTTTTAATGATAATGCAGGAACTTATGGCGGAGGTTATGATAATATTACATTTGAGAACAATTGGTTTAGAAGAGCAAAAGCTGGATTATTAATTGAAGCATCAGCAAGTAACCACAACCATAACATCCTTATTAAAAACAACACAATTGGATCGCCCAATCCAGATGATTATATCACCAGGTGGGGTATTGCCTTTAGTTATTCCGACAATGTGCTGGTTACCGGCAATGATGTTATGGGACCAGCCGATGGCAGTGATGCGGTTGCCCAGTTTGGGATTACTTTTTACAATTATTGTACGAATGTTAAAATCACCAAAAATAAAATTCACGACTGGGTTTCAAACGGCCCTGGTGCGATCGGAATTAAATGTAATAAAGAAAATAACGACTCACCCACCGAAATATCAAACAATGAAATTTATCACATAGGCGCATGGGGGTTAAATCCAGGTGTTGCGCTCACACATGCCCAGGGAATTACAATCCGAGCAGGTGGAAATATCAGGATCTGGCATAATTCGATTAACCTGTACGGCCCATTCCTTTATGGCACCGACAGTTATGCTCCTTCATCTGCATGTATTGCACTTTGGAATCAGAGTCAGACAAATTCCAACACTTATGATATCAAAAATAATATCCTGAAGAATTCGATGACGAATGATGCCCCTAATCCCGGTGCTGCTGCAATGGGAAAGGCTTACGGAATTATGATGACCGACCAGGTTTCGGGATTGAATTTTGATAATAACGACTTTTATATCGATGGTTACCGGGGACAACTCGTGCAAGTTTTCAGTCAGGTAACACCTCCTTATCTTATTGATTTTCCTAATCTCACATCATGGCAGTCTTTTTCAGGCCAGGACATTCATTCGGTAACCATTGACCCGCAATTTACCTCGCAAACCAACTTGTTACCAGCTTCGGTACCACTCAACAACCTGGGGGTTTATATTCCTGATGTACCAACTGATATTACCGGCGCTGCACGCACTAATCCTCCTGATATGGGTGCTTATGAGTTTGGTACTCCACCGGCTGTACATACTATTAGTCTACCGGCTGGCTGGAGTGGTGTTTCGAGCTTTATGACGCCAGATAACACTAATATGAATGTCGTCTTAGGTCCAATTCTTCCCAATTTGAGTTTATTATACAATTTTACAGGAATGTATTATCCGGCAGGAGACATTTATACACTAACTAATTGGAACGACCATTCAGGATATGCTGTTAAAGTAAACGAAAGTGCTAATTTGCCAATAACCGGCACTCCTGTAACTAATAAAACCGTCAACCTTACTGTTGGCTGGAACATTATCCCTGTGCTCAGCCTGGGGGCCTTTAACGTTCAATATTTATTTTCAGGTGTTGCCGGTGTGGATATAGTTAAAGATGTTGCCGGTTCCGGAGTTTACTGGCCGGCTTTTGGAATAAATTCCATTGGAAATCTTCAGTCGGGTCGGGCATATTATGTCAGGATGAATTCGGCCGGAAGCATCAATTTTGGATTTAAACGTAGTGACCCGACTGAAATAAGCAATTATAAACCAATATCAACGCCCTGGAATGAGGTTGTATATACTCCGGCATCTCACCTTGTTGCATTTAATGCTACTTATAATGCTTTCCAAACCGGAGATGTTGTTGGGGGTTTTACTCCAGAAGGATGGTGCGCAGGTGCAGCTGAGGTCGCCGATCCATCGGCGCCTTTTGCACTTAACCTCAATAGTGACGATATTTATTCCTCTCAAAAAGATGGATTTGAAACGGGTAATCCTTTGAATTATAAATTGTATCGTCGGTCAACCGGCGAAACTTTTAATATCGGAGTAAACTACAATCCAAACCTGAATCCCGGATTTTATGAAAACAACGGAATTTCGGAAGTCACTGCAGTTAAAATGTCATCAACCGGCATAAAAAGCACATTAAAAAGTACATTAAAAATATTTCCCAACCCTTCCAAAGGAATTTTCACCATCGAAGGCGTCGATAGAAATATAAACATCAGGATATTTAATGCCTTTGGTGATGAAATCTATTCCAGCGCAGCGAATTTACCTGCACAGGTTGACTTGTCATCGAAGCCCAAAGGAATGTATTTTGTAAAAATCGAAAATGGCAGCGAAATAATCTTTGAAAAGTTGGTGATAAATTAGTTAAACCCAATTCCGACTATGTAAAACGTTAGGTTAAATGCAATTTATGGTCGAATATGTGTGGTCAAAGCTCCACTATCTGCTGATTGGCAGATGGTGGGGCCTATTAATCATCGTTTGAAATGAATTTACCGGAAAATGTTAACAAGAAATTACTTACTCAAAATCTTTCCCAGACGAAGCAAGAGCAAATCCTTCTCAATTGGTTTTTTCATGTATTCCACAGCGCCCATTCTGAGTCCTTTAATTTCGTCCTCCTCACTGGTGTAACCAGAGATAAATACTACGGGAATCCGGATATTGTTCTGTTTCATATAATCGAGCAGCTGATAACCATCAAAATTTGGCATGGCAATATCAGACAGGATGAGGTCAAATTTTTCCTTTGCAATCTGCATCAGTGCTACTATACCATCCGGAGCTACCTCCACCTCATAGTTTGCTGATTTTAACATCGTTGAGATGACCTTCTGATTAATCACTTCATCTTCAACAACCAAAATCCTTGCTTTGGTTTCTTTATTTCTTCCCTGCCCTTTGTGGTACCCGGATGGGATAAGTCTGCTAAAAAGGTCTTCCAACGGAACCGTAGCATAGGTTGAAGCTGTGTCGGACATAGCGTATGGAACTACCAGTTCATCGTTGTGAATGATTGAGCCACACGAATATACAACATTTGGAACATAGCCTTCGCGCTCCTCATCGTTTGGTGATAAAAGCGGCTCGCTCAACTGGCCAATAACTTTGGTGGGGTCTTCAAGATCGAGTAAAGTTGCGCCAAGACTGTATTTGCGCATGGTCCCTACGCCATGTGTAATTACTAGCCAGCCATATTCAGTTTCGATTGGAGAGCCACAATTACCAATCTGAATGAATTCCCATGGGTATTTCGGTTCCTGAACCATTTTTGCCTCATGCCAGAGGTTGATGTCATCCGAAAACATGATATAATTATTCACCCCATCAAGCCTTGAAAGCATGGCATATTTCCCCTTAATTTTCCTTGGGAACAATGCCATTCCTTTATTCTGGGCAATTTCGCCATTGATCGGCATAATGTTAAAATGGTAAAAATTTCGGGTTTCGACCAATTTAGGCATAATGCTTCGTCCGTTGTATGCAGTGTATGTTGCGTAATATTTAACTGTGCCGTCTGATTCGGTAAATTTTACAAATCTTGCATCCTCGATACCATTACTTTCGGCAGCAGCAATTGGGAAAATTACACGGTCAGAAATACCCGTATCCAGCGAAAATGATATTTCATAGTGCGAGTCAGCCAGCCAGCCAATAGTGCGGAGAATATTTCTTTGGGTTTCATCGGGTTGCATTTCGTTGTTGGTTTCTTCCAAAGCCCTGTACATTTCGTTGTAATCAAATTCGTCTCTCAACTTATTCATTACCCGACTTTCGACACCACCCTCGGTATCTAAATCACAATATCCGTGAAGTTCACAAAGCTTACTTCTAAAACTCGCTTTGTTATAAATATGGTTTTTAACGGCCTCGGCTTCATCAATCAATTTACCCGATTGTTGAACAGTGAGATTATTGGCCTTATCAAGAATACCTCCTCTGAATGCGATCGATGAGATATGTCCTTCACCTGTAGCCCTGAAACTGATAATAATCCGTTTTTGACCTTCCTGAAGCCCGGTCTGATCTGGATCCTCTACCATTGAAGGGTTAAAAAAAGCGGCCGACTCGATGGAATATTCGCTTGTAAAATAAGCCCCGATTAACAACTTTTTATATTCCGAAATTTGATTCAAATCGCCGTTTCTTCCTGCCATAATATCACGCACGCGATCGAAATTTTTCTGATAAATCCTCGAAATGTTCCGGTGCCTGCTTGAAAAATCACGCAACGATTGATTTAACGCCAGATTTGCTGCCTGATCGGGCATTCCCACTACCTTATTAATGATGGATTGAACACGGGTTTCGGGTCCCGGAAAAAAGAACCGGGTAATGACACGTTTTGGATCAGAATAAAAACGTATTGGTTTTCTGTTTACAGTAACACTCATAAAAAATTGATTTTTGTTTGCTGATTTGAGCTCTCAAATATAGAAAAATATCTTTGGTAGAAAAAAAATTCATGGGAATGTAAATGAATTGAACGAAATTATTCAAATTGAATAAATGACAGAAGAATTTAATAAATAACTAACTTCAGAGATGATTCCACTCTCTTCTCAGCAAACTATAAACTTCCAGGTCGATAAAACGATTATTGTGCTTTTCGCCACTCCTTTCAATACCTTCAAAGGTAAATCCCAACCGTTTGGGGATATTACTGCTTTTGGTATTGCCAACTCCGCATTTAATCTGAATCCGGTTCATATTTAGCTTCATAAAAGCATCTGCGATGAGTGCGCTGCAAGATTTGGAAACCAAACCTTTGCCCTGATTGGGGGAGGTAATCCAATAACCGATTTCGATTTTTTTATTGATGGTGTCGATTTCCTTGAATCCGATGAGACCGGTAATTTTATCCTGATAACAAATATTAAACACAAATTCGCGAACATGAGGCTTTGACAGTTGTTCCACGAATAACCGGGTATTTCTGGAACTGATAGTCTGATCTACAAAGGGAAGCCAGGTACGCAGATGATCCCTGTCGGAATCGATAAGTTCGAAAACTTCTACAGCATCGTGAAGATTTATTCTACGAAGGTGCAAATCGTTATCGATTTTAATAAATTCTGTCATCTGTCGTACTCTATTTTAAGCTTGTTGTTTCCTGGCAGCTACCTGACCCGCCATCCCTTTAAAAATAAACAAATGGAATGGCAGAGAGGCGTACCAGTAAATCCTTCCCCAAATCCCTCTGGGACGGAAAGTAGCAGTTTGCTGCAGATAATGCTTTCCATCCTTTGTAATCACTTTAAATTCCAGCCAGGCTTCACCGGGTAATTTCATTTCGGCAAACAAAAGTAAATGTTTTGTGTTTTGATCGAATGCCAGTACCCTCCAAAAATCCAATGCATCTCCGCTTTCAATTTTGTCTGGATTGGTCCGGCCACGTTGCAGGCCAACTCCGCCCACCATGCTATCGATAAATCCTCTGATACGCCAGAGCCAATCAGCATAATACCAGCCGTTTTCTCCTCCAATCGACATAAAGTTTTCGACAACCTCATCTTCTTTCAACTGTATCTCGACCTCTTTAACGTCTTTGTAACAGCCGAAAGTAGGCACTTCAAAAAAGCGCATGATCTTGTTGTCTTTCCTGCTCGACACCATCGCATCTCTCCAACTGGATAGTACAAGGTGTTGCTCAATCTTATCGAAAGCCATTCTAATGGCACTTTTATAAGTAATAGGCTCGATTCCAAGCATTTGATTTAACCGGTTATCGTGGCTGATGACTTCGGTTGACATGCTGCGGACCAGTGTATAGGCAAGGTTGTAAGGAGTTGAAGTAAACATGCTGAGCCAGTAAGCTGAAATACGTGGCGTCAGTACAGGAATCGTGATAATGAATCGTTTGTACTCCCGAACTTCCGCAAACTGCTCCATCATCTGTTTATAGGTAAGAATGTCGGGACCGGCAATGTCGAAGTGTTGCTTGTAGCATTTTTCGTTAAGCATTACTCCACTAAGCGATTTTATAGCATTCCTGATCGAAATAGGCTGACTGCGGGTGTTAAGCCATCGGGGTGCTATAAGCACAGGAAGCTTTTCGACCAAGTCGCGGATAATTTCGAAGGAGGCGCTGCCGGAGCCCACTATGATACCCGCACCTAAGGTTGTAAGGGCTGCTTTGCTTGTCGAAAGCACCCGTTGCACATTGAGCCTCGAATGCATGTGTTTCGACAGGTTTTTCATAGTTGACATGGCACCCAGATAGATAATCTGCTGACACTGCGTGGTATCGATGTATTTTACAAAATTCATGGCAGCTTCCTGCTCCAGATCATAATAATCGGTGGTAGAACCGACCATCGAATGCACCAGATAATACGAAACATCAAAATCACGAGGTAATTTCGTTAAATCCTCAGGGTTATGCAGGTCTGCCTCAACAACCTCTACCGAACCAAAAAAGTTTTCGTGAATGATAAATCGGTTCTTATCGCGGACAAGGCAATAAATGTAATGCCCCTGCGCCACCAGAACCGGAAGCAGCCGTTTGCCAATATATCCGTTGGCCCCTGTTAGCAATACTTTATTAGCCATATCATTATTTTTAAACCATTCTCACGATTCAGGTAAACGATATCAACAAATCTTTAAATTTAATCCCTGCCAGTTTTAAACCCAAAGGGGTTCATTTGCTTGCCTGTGTTTTGATGTAAAGCATCAATTTTCTCAAGTAAAATCCTGAATGCCTGGTTGAGTTTGGAATCGAGCTTTAGAATTTCCTTTTTTCAATCCCTCATTTTACTTTAATAATGACCTGTAACGAGCAAAAGCACACTTAATTTCTATATTAATTTTACTCCCTTTTCACTACGCAGCACCTAAGAAAGCATTGCAACATCTTGTCCGGTAAATTCCAAAGGACTTACCGAAGAATGTTTTAAGCAGCTAACCGGCCGCAATTTGCGACCAGATCATCTTTCTCATTTTTAGTGAGTTCGAACAATAAATCTCCTGGAACCCTGCCAATGTTCCTTGTTAGCTGTTCTTTCAGCCGTTTTGTTGGGACATCACGTAAAACCGCCAAATCAGCGTCAATCATAACTTTAAATCCTCTGAATTGAAAAATCAGCGTCTCGTATTCAGGCTTGATAATATCCTCCATAATTCTTCATTTAATGTTACAGAGGGGATTATTGCCATTATAAAATCAGACTGACTCTGAGGCAATAAAAGTATGCAAAAAATTGAATATAATGCCATTTTTGTTTACATCGGTACCGGGTTAAAGTTTTGGGATTGGAAAATCCCCTCAAAACAAGTAGTTTTGCCGGCTAAATTATGGAGGCAAAAAGTTGACGGTTAAAGAAATTAGCGGGCTTTTTCAAAAAAACCCAGGAACATCTGAAATTATCGACCTGCTCAAACCAGGGACTTCCAACAGGATTCAGGTAAAAGGCATGAAAGGCTCCGAAGCTGCTTTCCTGGCCACTGCGGTTATTTCGTTGGTAAAAGGGACACAGGTATTTATCCTCCCCGACAAAGAAACGGCAGCCTATTTTCATAACGACCTCGAGTGTCTTCTGGGCGAAAGCGATCTGGAATACAGCAAACGCAAGGTTTTGTTTTTCCCTACTTCTTACAAAAGACCTTACGAAATCGAAAACCCTGACAGCAACAATATTCTACTCAGGACAGAGGTAATCAATAAAATTCATAAAAAATCGGGCAGTTTTGCCGTTGTAACTTACCCTGAAGCCCTTGCCGAAAAAGTTGTCAACAAATATGTGGTCTCCAAAAACACACTCCGGTTACATAAGGGTCAGCCTATTTTGCAGGATGATCTGATGGAGGCTTTTACGGATTTTTTGTTCGAGCGAGTTGATTTTGTTACCGAACCGGGACAGTTTTCAGTTCGCGGTGGCATCATTGATATTTATTCATTTTCGAATGATTACCCTTACAGGGTAGAGTTTTTTGGTGATGAAATTGACTCACTCAGAACTTTCGATCCCGGCAATCAGCTCTCGCTGACTTTGCTTGATGAAATTACTGTAGTTCCTGATCTGCAAAAAAGCGAAATCATTACCGAAAGGGTTGCTTTTACATCATTTGTGCCACTTGAATCTTTTTTCTGGATCGACGACGTCCAGTTCATGGCCGAACAAATGAATCTTGAGCTTCAAAAAGCTGAAACCATATGGGAATCCCTGGCAGGTGAAAACAAAAATACAGTTACTTCCAGGATGTTCATAAATGGAAATGAACTTTTCCAGGAGGTTGTAAATTTTAACATTGTTGAATTCGGGAATCATTTTTTCTTTCACCCAACCGTCGAAATTTTCTTTAACAGCCTTCCCCAACCTTCTTTTAATAAGAACTTTGAGTTGCTCATTAACGACCTCAACAATAACACCGGTCTGGAAGTTCAAAATGTGATTTTTACGGGCAATCCCAAGCAATCCGAGCGACTACATACCATTCTCGACGATATTCATTTTAAGGAAGGCAAAAAAAACCGGCTCAACTATCATACCATCAATTTACCAATACACGAAGGTTTTGTCGATCACGACCTGAAAATTGCCTGTTATACCGACCACCAGATATTTGAACGGTATCAGCGTTTTCATCTCCGGGAAGGCATAAAAGGTAAAGAAGCGCTTACGCTGAAAGAAATTTACAACCTTCAACCCGGCGATTATGTTACGCATATCGATCATGGAGTTGGACGTTTCGACGGCCTTGAAACCATCGACAATAACGGGAAAATGCAGGAAGCCATCCGGTTAGTGTATCAGAATGGCGATTTGCTTTACATCAGCATCCACTCACTCCACCGTATATCGAAGTTTGTTGGTAAAGAAGGCATGCCTCCGGCGCTCAATAAATTGGGAACCAGCAACTGGTCGAGGCTGAAGGAGCGCACCAAGAAAAAGGTTAAAGATATTGCCAAAGACCTCATCAAGCTTTATTCGCAGCGTAAATCGATCAAAGGTTTTGGCTATGCACCCGACACCTATTTGCAGCACGAACTTGAGGCTTCATTTATTTACGAAGATACACCTGACCAACTTAAAGCGACACTCGATGTTAAAGCCGATCTTGAAAAAGATTATCCCATGGACCGCCTCGTTTGTGGTGACGTTGGCTTTGGCAAAACTGAAGTGGCTATCAGGGCGGCATTTAAAGCCATAACCGACAGCAAACAGGTGGCAGTCCTTGTCCCCACAACCATTCTTGCTTTACAGCATTTTAAAACTTTCCGCAGCCGGTTACGTAATTTTCCGGCAAACGTCGAGTACATCAACAGGTTTAAATCAAAAGCTGATCAAACCCGCATAGCTAAAGAACTTGAGGAAGGTAAAGTTGACATTTTAATCGGAACACACCGTCTTGTAAGCAAGGACATCAAATTTAAGGATCTTGGCTTGCTCATTATCGACGAAGAACAAAAATTTGGTGTCGCAGTTAAAGAAAAGCTGAGACAAATGAAGATAAATGTTGATTCGCTCACGCTCACCGCAACACCGATTCCACGAACACTTCAGTTTTCGCTGATGGGTGCCCGTGATCTTTCTGTGATCAACACCCCACCACCAAACCGGATGTCCATTCTGACTGAAGTCCGCGGATTTAGTTCCGAAATAATCCGCGATGCCATCAACTACGAAGTTTCGCGGAACGGACAGGTATTTTTTGTGCATAACCGGGTTCAGAATATTGTTGATGTAGCTGACATGATCAGGAAATTTTGCCCGGGGGTAAAAGTCGGTATTGGACATGGACAAATGGAAGGCCATAAATTGGAGGAGGTGATGCTCGATTTTATCGAAGGGGAATATGATGTGCTGGTTGCAACAACCATCATCGAAAACGGACTTGATATACCAAATGCCAACACCATCATTATCAACGATGCGCAAAATTTTGGGTTAAGCGAGCTACACCAGTTGCGCGGGAGAGTGGGCCGATCAAACAAAAAAGCATTCTGTTACCTTCTATCTCCGCCATTATCAACACTTACAACCGAGGCCCGCAAACGATTAAAAGCCATTGAGGAGTTTTCAAATTTAGGAAGCGGTTTCAACATTGCCATGCGCGACCTCGATATCCGCGGTGCAGGAAACCTGCTGGGTGCCGAGCAAAGCGGATTCATCTCAGAAATCGGTTACGAAATGTACAACAAAATCCTGGATGAAGCTATGTTTGAACTTCGTGAAGAGGAGTCACAAGACGATGCTGAGATGGAGCCAGACCATATTTTTGTAAAGGATTGCCAGATTGAAACCGACCTGGAGATTCTGATTCCGAACGATTATGTTTCGGCCACCAGCGAAAGGTTAAGTTTATATAAAGAACTCGATAATATCGAAACCGAAACTGAACTCCGGAAGTTCGAAACCCGGCTCATCGACAGGTTTGGACTTTTGCCGAAACCTGCCCTTGAACTCTTGCAAACCATCAGGTTACGCTGGCTTGCCCGGAAAATAGGATTTGAGAAACTCCTGCTTAAAAACGATCGCCTGATCGGATATTTTACCGGGAGTGAAGATTCGAATTATTTCCAGTCGGAGGCATTCGGTGCGGTACTAAACTTTGTTAAAAACAATCCACACGCCTGCAAAATGCGGGAATCGAAAGAAAAGCTGAGCATAGTTTTTGAAAGAATTACAGATGTGGGCGCTGCCATTAAAAGCCTGCAACCAATGGAAATGAAAAAATAACTTCCTGCAGTGGAATGAAAGAAAGCCTGCCCTTGCCGGAGATTAAAATTTGTTCAGATATGACTTTGGCTAAAATCGAAAACTAAGGATTTTTCTTGTCTTTTTCTTCTGTATCCTCGTTCATACCATCCTTAAACTCTTTAATCCCTTTCCCAAGACCTTTCATTAATTCGGGGATTTTCTTCCCACCAAACAATAACACCACGATAACCAGGATGATCACAATCTGCATAGGACCAATAACTCCACAAATAATTGCCAGGATATTCATAATCGAACAGGTTTTTGATAAGATGCAAAGGTATGAATATTTAACAAGATTAATCAGCGACTTTAAAATTGATGATACTTGCCTGGAAAGCTTTTTCCAGATTTACGAAATCCGGGAACTGGGTCTGAATAAGATTTATGCTATCCCACTTTGCCCGGCTTTATAAAAGAATGTGGAACTAACGGCAAATGCTTTCTTCTTAGTCCTTCGAATTTCTGTTTCTTTGGCCAATCACTATATATTGTTCATATCCACCAATCATTCCTCCATAGAAGAAGCACAGGTACAAACTATCATAACCTATAAAATTATAATCCCGGATGCCCTGGTGACCTCCTCCTGGAAATTCAGGATATTCGAGGTGTCCGTCAATATTAAGAATGGGATAATGTATAGTCAAAATATTTTCTCCATAAACATCCTCCTGGATGTCATCCGGTTTGAACTTAATGATGATTCGGTTTGAGTCGATAGGTGTAATATTGCTCGAATAATAGGTCGTATCAAAAGGCTCATTATGCCAACCTCCTGTATCCTCCATAAATATCCAATTGTGTAAAGTTGTATAATTAAATTCTCCGTAATACTTTGTCCGATAATCATTTGCAACGTCATCTTTTTTACAGGAATAAAAAAACAACAATAAAATGGACAACAATAAAATCTTTGCTTTCATCATTTTCAACTTTGTTTCCACGAATTTCCAGAATTTCCGAATATAATACTTATTCAACCCTATTAATGCTCAAAAATAATGAAAGAAGTTTTTAGTACAGTAAATATTTTTTAGAATTAATATCTGGATGCACTTATTTTTCAATAAAACGAAATTAATGCAATAATTTAAGAATGGATTTTCAGAAGCATGAATAGTTTTTTAACCCTGGAGGGTGATTATTTATCTAAATTTGTCCCTTCATTAAATACTATTGTATCTCAAATTTCGAAATCATGAAAAAATTTACGCTAAAACAATTGCTTTTCGCCTTGATTGCAGTTGTTTTTACTTGTTCATCACTGCCAGCCCAACAAAGCAATACAACTGCCAAAAAGCCGGTTACACTCAAGCATTGGATGACACCTGAAGAGGCCAGATTAAAAGACCAGATTGGCAGAAGTTTTGTACCCACCGACCCACCTCAGGGTCCTGTTACTAACATTGCTGAGTTCAACCGGATGCAATCGGTATTGGTCAGGTATGAATTTGGAATTTCGTACCAGGTTATCGCCGAGATGTCGCAGGATTGTAATGTTACAACCATCGTAGCCAATGCAAGCGAAGAAACTTATGTCAGGAACCAGTATATTCAAAACGGAGTGGTTATCGGGCACTGTAATTTTCTTTACGCTCCTTCCGATTCATATTGGACGAGGGATTACGGCCCCTGGTTTGTTTACGACGGAAACAATGAATTTGGAGTCGTCGATTTTCCATACAATCGTCCGCGCCCCAACGATGATGAAATTCCTGTTAAAGTCGCCACCAGCCTTGGAATAAATTTATTTGGGATGAACGTCATTCACACCGGTGGCAATTACATGACCGATGGTATGGGGATTTCCTCTTCAACCCAGTTGGTTTGGGAAGAAAATCCCAGCCTGACCCATCTCCAGATTGCTCAGATGTTTCAGGATTATCTTGGAATAACCAACTACCACGTAGTACCAGATCCCAACAACACTTATATCGACCACATCGACTGCTGGGGTAAGCTTTTGGATGTCGACAAAGTTCTGATCCGTTCAGTTCCGCCAAGTCATCCGCAATATGCGGCTATTGAAGCCACTGCAGCTTATTATGCTGCCCAAACCTCTTCGTACGGCACACCGTTTCAGGTTTTCAGGGTTAATACACCAAACGATCAGCCTTACACCAATTCGCTCATATTAAATAAAAAAGTTCTGGTTCCCATTACAAATTCATCCTATGATGCCGCTGCCATTACAGCTTATCAGCAAGCTATGCCGGGCTATGAAGTACTTGGCTTTACAGGCAGCTGGGAATCGACGGATGCCTTGCACTGCCGTGCGAAAGGCATTGCCGACATGGGCATGTTGCATATCCGACATGTAGCAATTTTGGGAAACCAACCCAACCTGGCATCGTATCCTGTCGAAGCCGAAATCAAGACTTTTAGCGGTCAACCGGTTTACAGCGATTCTGCAATTATTTATTACCGGGTTAATGGCTCAGCATGGCAAATGATAAATATGACCAACTCTTACGGTGAAATATGGACTGGTAGTATGCCTGGTGCTGCCAGTGGCAGCGAAATCGATTATTACCTGTATGTTGCGGATCAGTCAGGTCGCAGGGAAACCCATCCGTTTATCGGCCAGCCCGATCCACATAAATTCTTTGTGGGTGAGCAGGCTTTTCCAAACATTGTTGTCAGCCCTACATCACTAGAAGTTGAGGCCATGGCTGGTGAACTGGCATATACATCTTTTTCGATAATTAATACAGGTGATCTGGAACTAAATTTTTCACTCTCAGCAAATACGGCTGTTTTTGGAGATACTACATACCCTGTTCCAAACAGCCCTTCGCCGTCTTCATACAATTATAACACTTACGATGAACTGGGCTGGACAAACTTAGAGGTTACAGAAGCGGGTGAAATCGCAAACTGGCAGATCAACTATAACTGGGCTTCTGATAACTGGCCGGAAGAAGGCAGTTTACACGTTCAATCCCCTGCCGGAACACAGGCTGTTATTGCTTCAGGAAGTCCATCCGGTACCTATACTATTGATTTAACAAATTTTGATGGTGAAGAAATGACAGGGAACTGGAAAATCTGGATCGAAGATTCCTATGGCGATGGCGGACACCAGGCAACGAACATCACCGTTACATTTACAACCATTATCAGCGAAATTCCATGGATGGTTATTGACCCTATCTCCGGGACTTTGCCACCTGGTCAAACAACCGATGTTTTTGTTCCTTGTAGTGCACTGCAACTTGAACCGGGAATCTACTTAGGAACCATCACAGTTACTTCCAACGATCCGGATACTCCCGAAATTGAAATTCCTGTAACTTTTACAGTTACCGAACCGGAAGATATCACTGTAATGCCTGATACCTTGTGGTTTCTTACACTCGACGATATGATAAACGGGAAAATGGTCAATATCAGCAATACAACGAATTCGGATATAATGATTACTGATATCACCGAATGGGGTAGCACAATTCCATGGACGATTGATCCACCCGTTCCTGCAATGCCTTACAATCTCGCTCCTGGGGAGGAACTTGATTTAAATGTTTTTATTCTGATTCCCCCGGCTTTAAGGTTCAACCTGGTGTATGACGATTTAAATATTACATCCGAATATGGAACCCATACCGTTGTAATCGCATGGGATACAGATATAATTTCACCATCAATCACAGTTGCTCCAGATACTTTATGGTTCGAAACCGCACAACAAGCATGGGATGACGGGATTCCCTTCACGATAACCAATACTGGCAATCTTCCTTTTATGATTTATGATGTTCCGCTTGAAGGAAATTTGTATGCAATACCTGAATGCCCGGTGCAGTTCCCCTATGTCCTGCCTGTCGGCGAAAGCCTTGAGTTAAATGTTTTCATCACAATCATTACAGAGCCTAGAGGATATCTGTTTGAAAATATTTTAATAGATACCGAACTTGGTACACGTACTGTTACTGCAGGCTTAAATGAAATACTCCTGGATATCGGAAGTTTGGATAAAACGGGAGAAATGTTTGTTGTTTCTCCCAATCCATTCGCCGAAAGCACAAATATTGACTTTAAACTTCAATCTTCAATATCAGCAAGAATAGAAGTTCTGGATATGGATGGAAGGAACACTGCCTTGCTGTATGAAGGACTCTCAGATACCGGCACACACCAGGTAAACTGGCGCGGTACCGACAACAGCGGAAACCCGGTTAAAAACGGGATTTATTTCGTAAAACTCACCGCTGGAAATGAAGTTAAACTTGTTAAAGTGGTGAAGATGAATTAAAACAATCGAAATTCGGAGGTAAGGATCAGGGTTTGGTCTTTAAAACGGATAACATATATTGTTGCAATAAAAAACCGGATGATTGAAGTCCGGTTTTTTTCTGCCCATTTCAAAACCCATAAACCGGTAAAATGTGTTTATCTTTGACAAAGCTTCCAAAATTTAATGCTTAGGAAATGAATACAAGGATAATTTCATTAATTATGTCGTGCTTATTAATTATGCTTTCGGGTAGTTGCCAAAAAGATGAAATCATAATATCCAATCCACTGGACAAGTTGAACTGGTCGGCAAGGAACTTTGAGGTGCTGAGCCAATTCATTAAAGATTATGGTGTTCATGGTAAATACTACAATATAAACAAGCCTCCATATGTCGTTCTGGACTGGGATCAGACCTGCGCCCATTTTGATGTGGAAGAAGCATTAATGCATTATCAGTTATCCTTCTTAAGATACAAGCTTACAAAGGAACAATTTGGCGAAATTCTTAAAAACAACATTAATGGAGTAGATCAATTATCGGCAGATTATCAAAATGTGCTTCTCACCGACATAAACCAGGACCTGATTAATGACTATAATTTCCTGTACGAAAATTTCTCAGGATTTTACGGCACCATGACCCTTGAAGAAATCAAACAAACGCCACAATACAACGACTTCATTGCAAAGCTTCCCTTTTTATACGCCGGTTATTGTGATACTCCGGGAATTGGAGCCGAATATGGTTATCCCTGGGCAATTTATTTACTTGCCGGACATACGATTAATCAGGTACAGGATTTGGCAAAAGAAGCCATATTGTTCGAACTTGGCAACAAATTGAGTAAACAAACCTGGCAATCACCCTCCGGTTTCCCGACAAACGCTGGTATCGTCAGCTATTCCTTTCGAACCGGTTTGCGGATTATTCCGGAGATGCAAAACTTAATTTCGACATTTCAGGAAAATGGCATTGAGGTTTTCATTGTATCAGCAAGTTATAAGCCCGTGGTAGAAGTATTTTCGGGTATCGGAACCTTCGGTTATAATATTCCTGCCGGAAATGTAATTGCCATGGAACTTAATATGGATGATCATGGGATAATCCAGCCGCAATATAAAGACGGATGGGTTAAACCTTTGAGACAAGGAAAAGTTGATGCAATCGGTCGGGTAATAAAATCAGGGCTTGGCAAGAATTGGGATCCGCTGTTTGCAGCCGGCGACAGTGATGGTGATTATGAAATGCTTACGGGTTTCCCTGACATGAAGCTGGCATTGATCTGGAACCGTGTAAAAGGAGGAGATATTGGAAAACTTTGCAAACAGGCCGTTGACGAAATGAACAGCGCAAACCCCAGGTTTATTCTTCAGGGACGCAACGAAAATACAGGTTTAGCGCTGCCGGGTTCAGAATCTATCCTTTTTGGAAAAACTGAACCTCAACTGCTTTACCCTTAAACTTTTACGGCCATTTTATTAAATATTTACAAATTATTAAATTCATTAAATTATTAGGCGATGGAAAGTGTAAATAATTTGCGTCCATTAGGGCACACCGATATGAAAGTAACCCCAATCGGGCTTGGATGCTGGCAGTTCAGCAAACAAAAAAATTTGGCAGGGAAGTTCTGGCCGACACTCGGGGATGACCTCATCAACAAGGTTGTTTCCAATTCGCTGGAAGGAGGAATCAACTGGTTTGATACGGCAGAAGTTTATGGAAATGGTGCGTCTGAAAAAGCTTTATCCAGGGCATTGCAGGCTGCAGGGGAAAAACCGGGTGAAGTCCTGATTGCAACAAAATGGTGGCCCATGTTCCGCTTTGCTTCAAACATTCCCAAAACCATTAATGATCGGATTAAATTCCTGGCGCCTTATCCCATCGACCTATATCAGGTTCACCAGCCCTGGGGATTTTCAAACGAAAAACATGAAATGGAAGCCATGGCTGAACTCCTGAAACGCAAACTGATCCGGAACATCGGGGTTTCCAATTTTAATGCACTGAAAATGAAAAACGCATGGGAAACCCTCCATAAGCAAGGGATTCCACTGGCTTCAAACCAGGTCAGATACAACCTCCTCGACCGAAAAATCGAATCGAATGGTGTGATGGAACTGGCAAAAAAACTTGGTATTTCAATCATTGCCTATTCACCGCTTGCACAGGGTTTGCTTACAGGCAAGTTTCACGAAAATTCTGAATTGCTTAAAAATATCGGGTATAGAAAATACAATGCTCAGTTTAAGCGCCAGGGACTTGAGAAAAGCCTGCCCGTAATTATGCTTGTTAAGGAACTTGCCAACATATACCAGGTAACAGCTTCACAGGTGGCCATAAACTGGCTTATCCATCATCATGGTAGTACGGTTGTGGCAATCCCGGGAGCTACCAGGGAAAATCATGTTAAAGAGAATACCGGTGCAATGTCATTCCGGCTTTCCGACGAGGATATGGTAAGGTTGGACAAAGCGAGCAGCCTGTTTAAATGAGCTGGTGTGTCAAAAGGCAAAAGCACCAAAATTCCTGCCACTTACCACAAAAAGCGATACCGGAAATTCAAACTGCCTGACATAGGGTACAGTTAAAATCTGGTAACTCAGACCGCTTTGCAATTATTTGATAAAGTAGCCGGATCAATATTTGAAGGATTTGAATCTATGCACAAATCTTAAACCCGTTTAGATGTAAAATTGTAAGAAGAATTCTTCCTACTTTTGCCGCGTTTTTAATAAAATGATCACATGAAAGATGCAATAGCCATTTTAGCCGGAGGTGGCCCGGCACCAGGGATTAATACCGTAATCGGTACCATTGCCAAAGTTTTTCTGCAAAGCGGGTATCGTGTAATTGGTTTGCACGAAGGTTACAAAAGCCTGTTTTCGGATGATCCGAAAATGACAGATATTGACTTTGATCTTGCGGATAAACTTCACAAACAAGGAGGCTCGGCACTGCAAATGAGCCGTTACAAGCCAAAGGACGAAGAATTCAGGGTAGATTTTTTTACTAAAAACAACATCAGGCTTCTGGTTACCATTGGTGGCGACGATACTGCTTCAACAGCCAACAGGATATCGAAATTCCTGAACGAACATGAAGTTAAAATCCAGAATATTCACGTTCCAAAAACCATCGATAACGATTTGCCACTACCCGAAGGTTCACCAACTTTTGGTTACGAATCAGCCAAGCAGGAGGGAGTGCGTATCGCAACAACGGTTTATGAAGATGCGCGGACAAGCGGTAACTGGTTTATCGTTTCTGCCATGGGCCGTGAAGCCGGCCATCTTGCCTTTGGAATTGGCGCGGCCTGCCACTACCCGATGATCATCATTCCGGAGATGTTCAATAAATCCGAAATCACCATCCGTAAAATTGTTCGACTGATAATCTCGGCAATGCTCAAGCGCCAATTATTGGGAATAACCTATGGTGGTGTGATGATCAGCGAAGGTGTATTCCATTTTATGTCGGATGCCGAAATCGAATCGACAGGCATCAACTTTACTTACGACGAGCATGGTCACCCGGAATTGGGAAATGTAAGCAAGGCCCACATCTTTAACCTGCTCGTACAGCGAGAACTTAAACGCATCGGTCTTAAAATAAAAAGCCGTCCAGTCGAAATCGGTTACGAACTCAGATGCGTTCAGCCTGTTGCTTTCGATTTGCTGTATTGTGCGTTACTGGGTATGGGTGTTAAAAAACTCTTCGACCAGGGCATCACCGGCTGTATGGTTACTTCTGATCAGAAGGGTGATATCGCACCGCTGTATTTAAAAGATGTTGAAGATGAGAACGGAAAAGTCAGGCCACGGTTAGTAAATATCGAATCCCAAAAAGCAAAAATGGTTTATGGCTTTAACCAGCAATATATCACGGTTGATGACTATGAAACCGCCTGCGAATTTGTTCAAAACCCGGAAGATTACGACTTTTTCAAAATCCTGAACTGGGAGCCGTTTAGTTTTGTTTAGAAAACAAAAAAGGTTTCTTTTATAAACCCCGGCAGGTCTTTCGGACACGGTCGTGTTTCGTTGGGATGAGACCTATAAGAAGGTAATTGATGACAAAAATTCCCGGATAAAAATTCAATCCTTTTCCTATGTGTCCACGAAATTGATGATCAAAATGTATAGTCAAAAACGCTTTTCGTAGTCCCGGCGTTCACGTAAAAGGTTCCCGAAATTCCCCATCAAAAATTCAATCCGTGACCTTCGCGTTCACGTAAATAAAGTTCAAAACGCCCGAAAAGAACCGTGTTCCCTAACCCCGGCGTTCACGCCGGGGAAAATAGAAAAACGCACCCACGTAAAACACGGGCTTTAGCCCGTTACCTCCCCTGGAAAGTATAATTCGACCGATCAAAAAGAAAAGGATTTGAAAATCCCACAGTTTTTAGGAAAACACCGCCAGCTTTTCAAAAAATAGATAATGTGTTGGTGATAAATCCCGCTGGGCGTGAAAAATGGTTTCACCTTTTTTTAAAAAAAAAGTGAAACCTTTAATACACCAGTGGCAATGCCGCGAAATCTTGATAGAATAAACGCCCACACCGGAACTTGAAAGGTGCAGCGCACCGGAATTCCATGCTTTAAAATATTACGGTACTACGCACCTTAAAAATGACTGGTTGCTTAATTTCTATAAATATGTAACTAGTGTTGTGTTAAGAGGAAATTGACGGATAAAGCTTTTTGAGTTTTATTCGTGCTTGATCGTTTGTGAATTGCCAGTTAATTGTGGATGTTCTATTGTTTCTATGATTTTGCCACGCTTCT
>Ga0172370_10001368_pt1 | contig 37103 bp, 30 predicted proteins | sample LakKiv5m_FD_114538 | JGI IMG/M metagenome (GOLD analysis project Ga0172370, IMG submission 114538) | Freshwater microbial communities from Kabuno Bay, South-Kivu, Congo - kab_022012_11.5m | ecosystem: Environmental > Aquatic > Freshwater > Lake | place: Democratic Republic of the Congo...
AATAATTTGAATAATTGAATAATTTTTTGCATTTTAGAACTTGATATTTAAAGGATATTTATTGGGTTCTTGATATCCTTCAAGAAATGATTAAATAATTGAATTTTTAGAACCCACCTTAAAAAGCATCGAGATCGAGGGCAGTAAACTAATACCATCATTTTTTAAGGATATTCAGGAATACGATGTATCTTCTTTGAGTTCACTTAAACCTATAAAAATTAAATTTGAAGCTGAGGATAAATCGGCTAATGTAGAAATTAATTATCAGTTCTCTCCTGATTCTAAGATTAAAATTCCATCTCTTTCAGTTAATAAATTTATTGAGATTACAATAACTGCAAAAAATGGAGAAAAAAGAACATATAAAATCAGAACTTTGCCAAAGAATATTCCACCGGTTAAAATAAGAGAAAAAAATTCTCCGTCAGAGGGCTTTATTTTTCTTACAAATTTTGCCTTGAATCCAACTTTTAAATCGGATTACAGCAGATACTCTCTGATTGTTGACAACAATGGAAAAACTGTTTATTACCGAAAGGAAACACTTGGTTCTGCAGATTTCAAACAACATCCCGACGGGACTTATTCCCTTTTTTCAGGAAATTATGTCAAGCTTCCGGAGATTTTCGGTGAATTTATTACATTAGATTCAAACTTCACAGTTTTATCAACATTTAAAGCAAAAAGTTCGTACACTGACATGCATGATTTTAATAAATTCAGGAATGGAAATATCCTGATTTTTGGAGTTGATATTGTTGAAAAAGATTTATCTAAGGTTGGTGGATTGAAAAACACAAAAATTTGGGATTATTCCATCGAGGAATTTGACACAAAGGGAAATTTTGTTAAAAACTGGAAATCTTTTGACCATTTTAAAGCGAGTGATATCATTGACAGCTATAATTTGAAAGTTCCTTATTTTGAACATGGTGCTAACTGCAATTCTATTTGGGTTGAAGATGATGACAACATTTTACTTAGCAGTAGAAAATTAGATGAAATATCCAAGATAAACTGGAAAACAGGAGAACTTATCTGGCGTATGGGTGGAATAAAATGTAAAAATAATCAGTTCAAGTTTATTGACGACCCTCTTAACGGTTTTTCTCATCAGCATTCAATTTCGAGAACTCCTTCCGGTAATTTATTGATGCTTGATAATGGGAATTATAATTCTCCAAAAGCGAATAATAACCCATTCTTTATTCCTAAGACAAGAGTAGTTGAATACCAAATTGATGAAGTCAGGAAAACTGCAAAACTTGTTTGGCAATACCAAAAGCCGGGAATTTTTGTGCCAATAATGGGTTCGGTGCAAAGACTGGATAACGGGAATACTTTTATTTGCTGGAGTAAGGATAGCCCCTGTATAACGGAAGTTGATGCTTCAGGTAAAGTATTATTGGAAATTGACATACCGTCAGGTTTTCAATGCTTCAGTGCTTATAAATTTAAAATTAAATAAGGTAAATATATGTCCGGCAGTATAAAGATATTAGGAATTTTATCAAGGTCATTTGGATTTAAACCAAGATTTCTGATTGTAACATTATTCAGATTTTCAGTTGGTATTTATGCAGGGATTACTGATTTTTTAGACCATTTCTTTTTCCCAAAATTTAAACTGCAAAAACCAAAAAATCCTGTGTTTCTTATGGGACACCCGAGAAGCGGAACAACATTCCTGCATCGCTTCATTGTCCGCAATTGCGATGAACTGAGAGGAATGTTCCTGCTCGATATGGTTTTTCCTTCACTCACAGCAAGAAAATTAATAAAACCTTTTCATAATAGCTTGAGGAAAATTTCACTTGATAAAATCTGGAATCCGAAAATTCACAAGGCAAATTTATTCGAAGCTGAGACTGAAGATGTTGGATTATTTATCAAATATGGCAGTGGTTTATTGTCTTGGTTTTACTTTCATCTCTGGGACAAGTATAATTCAGATGAGGAATTTGAAAATACTATAAAAAAAGTATGCGGAAATGATAAGTTTATTGATTATCTGACATCAGTTCATCAAAAAAATATTTACGGAACAAACAGAAGAATGTTCTGCAAGTCATTTGCTCTAATTTACAACATCGAGAAAATAATCAAAGAATTTCCAGAAGCTAAGATATTGTTTATGGTTAGGAACCCCAAAGAAACAATACCTTCGACCATATCTCTGATGTCTGGTGCTCAAAAGAAAATAAACGGTTTGGATAAAGCATCGGAAAGCAAGAGGCAAGAGTTTTACCAAAAAGTTTATCAAACATCGCTTGCTTACTATAAATTCATGGATAAAATCATTAGGGAAAATCGCAAAAATATTATAGTCCATACACAAAAGCAATTGCTTACTGATTTCGAAAATGTTTTCAGAGGGATTTTAGATTTCTATGGTGTAAAATCTGATGAAAAAATAGAGAAAGCTATTGCCGAGCAGGTTGAAAAGCAAAAAACCTTTCACTCTGAACACAAGTATTCTCTCGAACAGTATGGATTTTCTGAAGAACAGATTGAAAGAGATTTTAAATTCGTTTATGATAATTACCCGGTTTGAATTTAGTTAAAAATGAATAGTGAAAAGTGAATAATGATTGTTAGAAAGGTTAAATATTTTTACTGTAGTGATTTTGAGCATCTGGAAAATACTTTAGATGGCATTGTACTATATTTATCAAGTAAAAACCTAACAATAGAAAATATATTACTTCTCACTGTTTTTATTAAATCAGTTCAAGATGATTTTCCAGATAAAAGAAATCAAATAAAACAAATTCTAAAAGTAAAAGGTTTTGATATTCCTCATCTGGTAGTTGCTCAGCCACCTTTTGAATCTCAGATTGTTATCGAGGTTTTATGGGCAGAAGGAAAATTCGATATATTGAATTCCAATAATCAATACAAACTTATAAGGCACACTGATGCAATGGAATTATTTGCTGTGGCGAGTACTGAATTTGATGCTCAATCAACCGAACAGATGTTTTCTGAACTTAATGATGTTATAAATCATAATGAGTTTGAAATCAATCAGATTGTCAGGCAATGGAATTATATTGGAGATATTATCGGCTTTAACAATGGAGAACAAAACTACCAGAAATTCAATAATGACAGAAGCAAATTCTATCAAAATTCGGAATGGCTTAATGGTTATCCTGCCGCTACAGGAATCGGTACAAATGCAGGAGGAGTTTCCGTTTGTATTCATGCTGTCAAACCGGCTGAAAGCATAAAGATTGTTCCGTTAAAAAATCCGAATCAGCAGGATGCACATAAATATTCTGACAATGTATTAATCGGAAGCAACAGCAAAACTACACCTAAATTTGAAAGAGGAAAAGCCGTTATTAGCAATGAAATTTCGGATATATTCATTTCAGGAACAGCGGCAATACAAGGTGAACATGTTGTCAATCAATCCGATGCAGAGAACCAAACTGTTGCTACAATCGAAAATATTGATACATTAGTTAAAAGATGTAAATTGACAGATGCCGGTATTGCTGAAATTGATAACAGAATTCAATACAGTAATGTAAGGATTTATATCAAAAACGAAGAAGATTATGTTCAAATCCATCAAATTTGCAATCAACATTACCCTAACACAGAAATAATCTATTTGAAAGCCGATATTTGCAGAGAAGAATTATTGGTCGAAATAGAGGCAAACATTTTTGATGTTAATTTATGCCAACAGTACTAAATTATCAATTATTTTACCTGCAACATCTCTTTTACTATGAAAATATAGTTTAATATGATATTTTTGTAGTTTGGTTATTTGAATATTGAAAATAAATTTATTATTAATTTTTTAAAGGAGTTAAATTATGGCAAGAGCTCATAATTTCAGTGCAGGACCGGCAATATTACCGGTTGATGTCTTGAAGGAAACAGCAGATGCAGTTTTGGATTATAATAAGCTTGGTATGTCCATTATGGAGATGAGCCATCGTTCTAAAGAATATGATGAAGTTTTCAAGGAAACTCAGGCAGATGGATTGAAGATTATGGGATTATCCCCCGATGAATATACGGTTTTATTTTTAGGTGGTGGTGCAAGTCTTCAGTTTATTATGGTTCCAATGAACTTTTTGCATAAACAGGCAGATTATGTAAACACAGGAGTTTGGGCAAAGAAGGCATTGAAAGAAGCTCAATGGGTTGGTAAAGTCAATGTTGTTGCTTCATCTGAGGATAAAACATATAATTATATTCCAAAGGATATTAAATTTAATGCCGATGCCGATTATGTTCACATAACATCAAACAATACTATTTATGGTACTCGTTGGAACAAATATCCAGATGTTGGCAATGTTCCGTTAATATGCGATATGTCATCGGATTTCTTAAGCCGTCCGGTAGATTTTTCAAAGTTCAGCTTGATTTATGCAGGTGCACAGAAAAATATCGGACCAGCCGGTGTTACTATGGTTGTTATAAAGAAATCGTTCCTTGAAACAGCATCGGACAAATATCCGACAATGCTAAAGTATAAGACACATGTTGAGGCGGAATCTATGTTCAATACTCCTCCTTGTTTACCGGTTTATACAGTTGGCAGGACATTCAAGTGGATTATGAAGCAAGGTGGGCTTGAAGCAATTGAAGCGAATAACAATAAAAAAGCAGGATTACTTTATGATTTCATTGATGCAAACTTGGACTTTTACAAAGGAACAATTCCTGATAAAGTTGACCGTTCGACCATGAATGTCTGCTGGAATCTGAATACACCTGAGCTTGAAGCTAAGTTTATTTCTGAAGCCAAGAAAAGATATAATATGACAAATCTTAAAGGACACAGGAGTGTCGGTGGTTGCCGTGCATCTATTTACAATGCTTGTCCATATGAATCAGTTCAGGCATTAGTCAAGTTTATGGAAGAATTTATGAAAGAAAATAAGTAATTGATTTAATATTACTTAAAAATTTTAAGCCACATTCTTTTGGATGTGGTTTTTTTTATTTAACAAAAATTATTATATTGCTTTTTTAACGTTTTATCAATCACTATAAGGAGGTTTTTTTATGAAAAGAGGGACAAAATTTTTCGTTGCAGCAATTGCAATGTTTATAGGGCTGACATTGAGTTCAAATGCTCAGTTGAATGCTGGTTCGTTTGGAATCGGAGCTTTTTTTGGGGGGAGTACAGAAACAGCTCAAGGATTTTATGCTTTAGCTGATAATATGGAAATTGGTGTAGGTCTTGGATATATATCAAAATCCCAAGGTTATGAGCTTAATGGGAATACATCGGAATCGAGTGCATCTGGTTTGACATTCCAAGGAATATTCCATTATTATTTAAGCAAAGGAAGAGATGTTTCTCCTTTCCTAGGTGGAATATTATCATACTCAAGTACATCTGATTATGGAGCTGACGACCCAAATACAGAAATCGGTTTATCTGCAGTATTTGGTGGGCAAGCTTTTTTAGCTAAAAATTTCTCAGTTTATGGTCAGATAGCTCTTGGATACCAGAAGCAAAGTTCACCTAAAGACAATGCTGGAGGTACATATAACTGGACATACGTGAGTTTATCAGGTTCCGGTATTGGAGCAATTTTCTATTTCTAAATGGAATAAATATTTAAAAAAAACCGCACTTTTTTGAGGTGCGGTTTTTTATTATTTATAGTTCAATTCTCATTTTATTTCCCATGAATCTTCACCTTTAAGTAATTCTTCGAGGTCGTAAGCACCTTTTACCTTAGAATAATGGTCTAACTGCCAGACAACTTTATCGTTGTAAGAGGGTCTGTCAACTGCCTGGAATACACCCATAGGTCTTGGGAGATTAGGTTTGTATGTCATGTTTGCCAAAATAAATGCCAAAGTTGAATCCTTTTCATTGTGTACCAAAAGGTCATCCTTTGAGTATTTACCGTCCGTCAATGAAACAACTGTCGGTGTGAAGCCATCCAATTTAATGCCTTTGTCCTGATTAGCACCAAAAACTAACGGTTGTCCGTGTATAAGTTCAACAGTATGTTCGGGTCTGCTGTCTTTCATTGTGTATTCGTCAAATGCTCCGTCATTGAATATTACACAGTTAGTGTAAACTTCGACAAAAGCAAAACCTTTGTGTTTGGCGGCTCTTTCGAACATGAATTGCATTGTCTTTGCATCACGGTCATAAGCCCGTGCAACAAAAGTTGCTCCGGCACCCAATGCCAATGCTGCAGGATTGAAAGGGTCATCCAGCACACCAAGAGGAGAGGATTTCGTAATTTGTCCTTCCAGTGAAGTAGGCGAATACTGCCCTTTTGTCAAGCTGTAAACAGCATTGTTAAATAATAATACCTGCAAATCAACATTACGCCTTGCGGCATGTATAAAGTGGTTGCCTCCAATGCTTAAACCATCACCGTCTCCGGTAGCAACCCAAACTGATAAATCAGGTCTGGCAATTTTTACACCCGATGCAATTGGTAAAGCTCTGCCGTGCAAAGTATGCATACCGAAAACATCTACGTAATACGGAAAGCGGCTCGAGCATCCGATACCTGAGATGAAAACGAATTTTTCCTTAGGAATGCCAAGTGTTGCTAGAATTCTTTGTGTTTGTGCAAGTATCGAAAAACCGCCGCAACCTGCACACCAGCGAACATCTATTGGTGCTTTGTAATCCTTTGGAGATGTTGCTAATGGACCCTCATGTGGCTGTTGTATGATGTTATCTATTAATGTCGTAGTCATATTATTTTCCCTCCTTTAACAATTCGTTAAGTTTATCTTCAACCTCGTCAGCTTTAAGCGGTAGTCCCTGAACTTTATTTAAGCCAAGAATTGGTCTCATGAATTTTGATTGCAAAATAAGTTTCAGATGACCGCTGTTCAATTCTGGAATTAAGATTCGTTTAAATTTACTCAAAATTTCTCCAATATTAGCCGGTAATGGATTCAGATGAACCAGATGGCAATAAGATAGTTTTTTACCTTCGCTTCTCAGTTGATTATAAGCATCGGTTATTGCTCCGTATGTTCCTCCCCATCCAATAACCAACAAATCGCCTTCCTGTTCGCCAAGTACTTCAGCGGGAGGAATATCATTAGCGATACCTTCTATTTTTTTTGCCCTTAAATCAACCATCTTTTCATGATTCATTGGGTCTTGAGTTACTAATCCTGTTATGTCTTCTTTTTCTAAACCGCCGATTCTGTGTTCAAGACCTTGGGTACCGGGTACTGCCCATGGACGAGCTAAGGTAACCGGATCTCTATTGTAGGGTTGAAATGTTTCAGGGTCAGTCCAGAATTTTACCGATATATCAGGTAAATCATCAATTTTTGGAACTTTGAACGGACTTGTACCCTGTGCAAGGTACCCATCTGATAATAAAATAACAGGAGTCATGTATTTTAATGCAATTCTTGTTGCTTCGATTGTTTGCTCAAAACAGTCAGCCGCACTTCTTGCCGCAACTATAGGTAAAGGTGCTTCTCCGTGCCTTCCGTACATTGCCATTAATAAATCCGATTGTTCGGGTTTTGTTGGCAATCCCGTGCTTGGTCCGCCTCTTTGCACATCAATAATAACCAGAGGTAATTCCATAATTACAGCTAAACCGATTGCTTCAACTTTAAGAGAAAGCCCAGGTCCACTGGTCGTTGTAGCGGCAAGGTATCCTGCAAAGGATGCTCCGATAGCACTTGATATACCTGCGATTTCATCTTCTGCCTGCAAATGCTTAACTCCAAATTTCTTGTATCCGGAGAGCCAGTGCAAAATCTCAGTTGCCGGTGTTATTGGGTAAGAGCCAAGGAATAAAGGAAGTTTCGCTTTCTTTGCAGCAACAGTAAGACCAATTGCACATGCTTCATTTCCGGTTATATTTCTATAAGTTCCAGTTTCTAATTTAGCATCCTGGATTTTATATTGAATAGGAAATAAGTCGCTGTTTTTGGCGTATTCATAACCGGCTTTTAACACTTTTTTATTTGATTCAAATAGTGCAGGTTTTTTCCCAAACTTAATTTGAAGCCATTTTTCCGTCGAATCCAATTGCCTGTCAAAAAGCCAATAAGTCAAGCCCAAAGCAAATATATTTTTTGAACGGTCAATATTTTTTACTGATAAATCTAATCCTGTTAAAGCTGCCCGGACTTCATTTATCATGTCTAAGGAAATGACTTTATAATCTTTCAATGAATCATCTTCTAGTGGACTAACATCGTATTTAGCAAGTTCCAAATTCTTCTTACCGAAACCTGCGTTATTAACAATTATAAGACCTCCTTTTCGTACTTTTGATAAATTGACTTTCAATGATGAAGCATTCATTGCTACCAACACGTCAATTCTATCCCCATAAGTATGTATCCTTGTTGACGAAAATTGTATTTGATAGGCACTTACACCGTACAAAGTCCCTTCGGGTGCACGGATTTCGGAAGGATAATCCGGGAAAGTATTTACATCGTTTCCCATTGTACCCGAGGTGTTAGAAAACTGGGTCCCGCTAAGTTGCATTCCGTCACCGGAATCACCTGCGAACCTGATTGTTACACGGTCGAGTTTCTCAACTTTTTTTTCCATAATTTATTCTAACTATTTATCAAAAAACTAATTATTTTTTTCGTTTCCATTATGTATAATTTATTACATTACATAACTTAGTAAACAAAAAAACAAATTTCAATATTATTGAACATAATTTTGATATACTGTAACTGAAATGTTTTTTTGCTTTCAAAATTTAAAACGGACAAAATTAAGAAAAAATTGAATATCTTATTAATATTTTCAATTAATCTTCATCATCAGTTGCTAAAAATTTTAAAACAACATGAATTATTAATGGAAGTTCCTTAATAATTCATGAATGTGTCATTATATTTCTATAATTATTTTCTATAAATTAAAGTTTTGGTTTTTCTTTTATTGCTGAGTTCTACAGTTACAAAATATATACCGGAAGAATGGAAATCAACATCATTAAATAAGTTTATAGTATTTTGCCCTTGTTCATTAATAAATATTTTTTTTGAAAAAATTCTTTGACCAAGAATATCTGTAATGATTACGTTAGAATACCCGCTAAAATCTGTGATTATTTTTAATTTTGTATTTTCATTGATTGGATTTGGTGAAACATCGAAACTGAAATTCACATTTTCATTTTCTTGGACACCAGATATTATCGTTACTACAGAATTTTCGGATTCGATTGAGCCGCAATGGTTATTAACAATACAATAATATTCTCCTGCATCATCGTTTGAAACATTTTCTTTTATGTATTCAGCATCATAAAAATACAGAGGTTCATAATTTTTAAACCATTCATAGGATGTAAAACTCTTTGACTCGGCTATTACTTTTAATTTCAGAGTATCTCCAATATTTAATATAACATTGGGTTCCGGTTGCTGAGTTAACGAAGGATTTCCTTCCATGCCGATATTGGCAGTATCAGAGAATTCCCTGTCATACGTATCAGCATTTGTTAAAATCAACATGTATTTCCCAATATCTGATTTGGACATTGAATCAATGAAATACTCAGGCAAAGCCGTTGTTTGTAAAAGCTTACCATCCTTAGCCCATTGGTAAACCAGGGAGTCTGCACCTGAAACGACCTGAGCGGAAATAACATAAGATTGCCCTTCACATACTGTATTTGATTTCGGTTGGCTAACTATATGACCTTCATGTATTCCCAGCCGCCAGTCGGAATTTAATTTGCAAGTTCTTTTATGTGGGCTAAAATCTTTGGCAGTATCACCATTACCTTCGTTGAATCGCCAATATAACATCAGACTGTCTTCGCTTCCAGTCAATTTTCTGAACATGCCTGAACGAAGTTCTGCTTCACTTCTTACTTTACTCCAAAAACGGAACTCATCAATTCTTCCTTCAAAACCATTCCACCATTCATAATGCCTTCCAACAGTAAAGGATGAATTTTTATTATCCCGAATTATTCCTTTTCCGGGTCCTTTTGAAAATTTTAATTCCTGTTCTTTTCCATTAATATATAATTTAAAGGTTGAATCACCATCGAATGTTACAGCCACATGCTGCCATTTTGTAAAGGTTACTGATTCAGGTGCAGTAGTAAAATCAGTAACGCTTTTATCCTGATGATAAACATATAAACGTAAACTTCTTCCGTTGTTGATGTCAAAAGATACATTAGTTTTGTCCATAATTACTTCCCAACCATCAGAGCTTATGTTGGATGGCATTATCCATGCTTCAACTGTAAAGTCATCTCGTATATTCAAAGTCGTATCGGAAATTTGCCCTAATGTATTATTTTCAAAGAAGGCAGCTGATTCACCATCAAAGACATAAATTGGATTTGAAATTGTATAAGAATTGCTGTCTGTATTGACTGTCATAGTTGATAAGTAATCACCTTTTACTTTAAATTCATTTGTAGTATTATCACCAGCAGTTATAATCGTTTCTCCTGTGCCTTCAAAGTCCCATTCTCTCGAAAGTATATTTCTCGATGTATAGGATTCATCTCTATAACTGACACTCAATGGTGCATGACCTGTTCTCGGATAGTAAGCAAACCTCGGAATTGTATAATTCATTTTAATCCCAAGAAATTCCAATATTCTCCTGACTAATTCATATCTCGAATTCGGATGTTTTTCATCAACAAAATGCCTTATAGGATAAACACAGGAAAAAGTTTTTTGACCATATTCACCTTCGTTTTGTATTGCAATATTTCCAATCATTGGTTCAATAAGAGCAACTTTACCACTTTCATTTGGAAAAATCAAATCTATTGATTGAAAATTGCCCATATTAGCCCTTAGGAATTGTAAACCTTCGCAGATAGTTCCTGACTGCCCTAATAATGTATCAATCGAATGTGATTTATCGCTACCATCAGAACTGCTGTCAATACCTAATAAAGATAAAAATTCCTTATTCATCATTTGGTCGAAACCGAGAATATCCATACCTTCGATGTATAGCTTACCACCGTTTTTCAAATAATCTTCAATATCAGAAGCCATCCAATCGTTCAGTGAAGTCGAACTGTAAGGAATTCCGATTGAACCAAAGGATAAAAGAACTGCATCATAACCGACAAGTGAATAAGGAAAGATATTTGAATAGATATTTTCTACACCGTGCTTAGTGAGGAAATCCGAAATGAAAGCACCACTATAGCCGTTTGCATTGTTTAAACCTTCCCATATCAAAATTCCACCTGCGTTTACCGGGAGGTAAAATTCCATAGTATTGCCCAATAAAATTTCTGCATCTTCTGATTGTGCTGTTAACTCAAGTTTGACAAATTTTGATTTTACATTTTCTGAGATTTTAACTTCAAATTCAAGAGGAGTTTCGGTATAACCGTCAGGAGTGAACTCGACATTATAAACACTATCTATTACTTCAATATCATCATCATAACATCTCAGAGTCAATTTTGTTAGGTTAGAACCTGTTAAAATCGAATAATTTCTCATTAAAAATCCGATTCGAACATTTTCTCCCGGTTCCAGCGCCTTATTTTTATTTGAATTTTCGGTACTATCATCTGTTTCAACATGCACTAAATCGAGTTTTAATGTTTGGGGTATTTGAACATTAGTTTCAGTCAATGCTCTATACACATTAACTCTGCCGCTGCCGAGCATGTTTTTGTAGTTTGGGTTTAATGTATCAATGAAATCTGCAGTTCCGATAACCTGTTTTTTCAGTTGTTCATTTGTCCAGTTTGGATATTTTGATTTGATGAGCGCAAAGCAACCTGCGGCTACAGGGCTTGCCATGGAAGTCCCCTGATACCTCGCATATTCCTTATTTCTTATACAACTCAAAATACCACCATCAACATAAGTAAGTCCACCGGGAGTTGAAATATCAACAAAATTACCATAATTGGAATAACTTGCCTTTAAATCTGTCGAAGCAACAGATGCTACGCTAATAACGTATTGATAAGCAGAGGGATAAAACTGGTCGGGACTATTATCATTTCCTGCGGCACACACGACTAAAGCTCCTAATGAATTTGCATACTTGATTGCTTCTGCATTTGCTTTCGAGTAACCTCCACCACCCCAACTGCAGTTTATGACATCACAGCCAAGTTCTGCCAGATAAACAATGCCATCAAACCCTCTCAGAATATAGTTGAAGCCCGGTGCAGAATGTGATGTGGGGACAAACTTAACATTCCAACTGACAGAGGCGATACCGATTGAGTTATTTGTTACCCCTGCTGATATTCCTGCAACATGAGTACCGTGGTTATTGAAATCTTCAGGGTTGTTACCCTGAGTGTCTGTATTATAATCTTTCAGAAAATCCCAACCAATCAAATCATCAACGAATCCATTTCCATCATCATCAATGTCGTTCAAATCGCCCGGGTCTAAGATAAATAATTTCAAAGAGTCATCCCATTCGATGACTTTTCCGTCTTTGTCGGCATCTTCTGCAAGATTTTGCCATAGATTGTCAATCAGGTCGGGATGGTTCCAATCTGTTCCGGTATCGCAAATACCGATAAGAATTGTCGAATCGCTGTTTTCACCCTTGATTATTTCCCATGCCTGCTCTGCTTTGATTTGCGGTAAATGCTGACATTCTGAATATAGGGAATCATTTGGTACATCTTGAAGATAATCACAGGGAACGAGTTCTGCATATTCGATTTCAGGATTTTTGTTTAATTCCTTAATTAGTTTAATTGCATCAATTTTTTCGGAGAATTGTATCAGATGAATTTGAGATAAATCGGGAACAGTTACTGATGAACTATGAATTCTTTCCTTGACTTTTTTAGGCAGTTCCTGTCTTTGTCTGAAAGCTTTTTCAATTTTTTGAACAGGATATTTTTCCAAAATATTATCAATGGAAACAACACCAAATTGCTTTTGTGGTTGTTCCTTTTTATGATCATAATTAATCAGATTTACATTGCTTTTAATTTTGATATATATTCTGTCCTGATGATAAATTGGTCTGCCCTGATTGTCTTTAAATTTCATTGGATATTGGTTGAAGTATTCAATGGCAAAGGTATTAACAATGTTAACAATTAGAATAATTAAAAAAATTACAAACTGTTTCAAATTATTTCTCCGTATTTTATTAATATTAAGCAATTAATTTAATGAAATAATTTATAAAAACAAACTTTTTTTTATTTAAATTCATTCTCAGGTAAATTCATATTTTTATCATATTCTCAATATCTGAAGAAACTTTTTGGAGATTAGAAGTGTCTTTAAAATAATGATATGAAAATTTTTAAGAAAACTTGGATTTAAGGAAAAAAAGTTGTAATTTTCTATGCTTGAAACGTCTGTACCATAAATGTTGGAAAATAATTTGATTATAAATTGGAGATTGAAATGAGAAAGAATTTATTTACTATAATTGTTTTATATGTATTATCATTAAGTTATGCTTTTTCGCAATATGAAATCAGGCATCTGCCTTATTTCATGGATGAAGATTGGCATAACAAACCACAAGACTATGTAAGAACCGCTCATCTCAGACCTATTCTTCCTGGAGGTACAATGGAAGATAAAAAGCCGGGTCCTGTGAAATTATTGTCACAATCAGGTATAGAATTAGTAAACATATCAAAGGCTTCATCGCATCAATCCGAAACATATATCATGGTTAATCCGGTTGACCCGAATAATATAGTAGTCGGTTCAAATGATTATAGGTATAATGGTCCAGGTTCAGGTTACAGGATGGTTTCATTTTATTCTACGGATGCCGGTAAGACATGGAATGAATCGCTGACACCAAGCAATCTCGGTTTGGGATTAATTTCTTATCCTCAAGGTGGCGGCTGTACAAATGTTGACCCGGGTATTGGCTTTGATTCAGAAGGTAATGCTTATTATGTATATCTATTTGCACAACTAATGAATGACGGAGCGGCAGGCGACAATGGTGTTTTTGTCTGCAAATCAAACGATGGTGGTAAAACTTGGCCCTCGACAAATGTTGGTATTCCTGTTATAAACTATGAGGGAGAATTACAGGATAAATGCTTCATCGGTGTTGATTCTGACCCTAATTCCCCATATAAAAACAGAAGTTACGTTGCATGGTTCGATACAAAGTATCCTTTTGGAATAGGTTTTGCTTATGCAGAAGACGGGTTGACTTTCAATACAGCATCTGCAATCACAGGAAGTACCAGTAAAAGTATTCAATCACCGCAACCTGTTGTCGGACCAAATGGAGTTTTGTATGTTGCATGGGAAGAAAAAGCCGATAACGGTACGAAAACAAAAGCTATTGTTCAAAAGTCCACAAACGGCGGTGCTTCCTGGGCATGGATTACTCCAAAATCGGCACAAGTTGTCAATACTTCTGGAACAAAAGTTGGGTATAGAATGGCATTTCCTGATAAAGGCGATATGAGGGTTTCCTCATACCCTTCAATGGATGTGGATTTGAGAAACGGTAATTTATATCTTGTTCAGGCAGGAAAGGATGAGCAAAACAAATACGGAGTTTTCCTAACTAAATCAACTGACGGAGGTGCTACTTGGTCTGCCTCCTCATCGAAAGTGGAAAATCTCCTTAAAGTTGATGGCAATACATATGGTAATGATGTTTTTCTACCCTCGATTGCTGTTGACCCTGTATCGGGGATGATAGCAGTTCTTTACTATAGTTCCGAGAATGACACTCAAAACAATAAGGGATGCGATGCTTTCCTTGCTATTTCTTATGATGAAGGGAAAACTTTTACACATATTCAGTTGACAGATACATGGTATTTCCAATACAGTAGTGTTGCTGACGCAGGTGGAGACAATCTTGGTAGATATTGGGGAGATTATACTTCGATAGATGCATATAATGGTAAGGTTTATCCTTGTTTTTGGATGCCAACAGCATCGAATGCACACTTTGAATCTTGCGATTTATTTACAGCAAACATATCAACAGGACCCAATGCCCCAAGCGATTTGGCTTATCAAAATTCATGGGAAACCCCGACAAAAGTTGACTTGTTTTGGGCGGACCCCATCAAGAATCAATTGGGTGCTACATTAGGTGATTTTAAAATTCATATTTACAGGGATTGGACAAAAATAGGTGAAGTCAACAAAGGTGTTCAGCAATTTACAGATAATGCGGCTGTTTCCGGTCAAACTCATACATACGCTTTGAGAACCCATATTACGGCAACTAGCGAAGAAAGTGATTTTGCTACAATTACTGTTACGGCTGGAGGAACAATGGAATCGAAACTTCCGACAAATATTGCTCCAAAACCAAATAGCAACGGAATCTTCCTGACATGGACAAACCCTGTCGAACATATAGATGGTTCTTACTTGCACGATTTAAATTCGATTGATATTTATATTGACGACGTTCTGAAAACATCGGTTCAGGCACCACAAATTCAGGCAGGTGAATACAGTAGCCAGATGGTCGAGCTGGAGACAGGGAAATTCTATAAATTGAAATTGAAAGTAAAAACTAAAAGGGGAGAGATAACCGCCGAAAGCCAATTTTCGAATGAGATAATATGTTATGCAGGGACTCCTCTGGAATTATTGAGCGAAAATTTTGATAATACGTCAAACATGACTCCAACATATACTGCAGGTAATTGGGCGACAACAACAAAAGCGGCTTATACTGCACCAAATAGTTTGACAGACTCACCCATAGGTGATTACTCACCAACTTCAGTAAATAAGATTCTTTTTGCTCCATTTATTGTTAAACCGGGAGAAGCTACTTTGCAGATGGCACATATAGCCCTTGTTGCTAAAAAGGACTTTTGCAAAATTCAGGTATCAAATGATTTCGGAAATACTTTTAATCACATCAATTGGCTGAACGTTACAAGATACGACGGTTGGGATGGGACGAATTTTAATGTTGCTAACAGTCAATGGTTCCTCGATGGATTTGATTTGTCCGAGTTCGAAGCTGACACGGTTTACCTGATGTTTGAATTGGAATCAGACCCTTTTACTAATAAGGACGGTTGGTATATTGACGATGTTAAAATAGGAGATTTCCCTGTCAGTGTCAATAATGAGTATGACTTAAAGAATACGATAAATGCCAGGTTATCACCAAATCCGGTTCAAAATAATGCAGAGCTATCATTCAATCTTCCAAAAGAAGGAAACATGAAGATTAGCATCTATAATGAAATTGGTCATGAAGTCAAGGAAATATTGAATGCCAAATTAACGATTGGCGACTTTAAAACAACATTGGATGCATCATTTTTATCGAATGGCTTTTATTTCATCAGATTTAATTTTAATGGTATAAATGATGTGATTCCTTTTGTAATTCAAAAATAATTAATTTTCATTTTTATAAAAAAGCGGTCTGAGACCGCTTTTTTTGTTTTTAGCTTGTTGTGATTTTCTTAATTTGTATTATTGTAAAAATTGAAACTGGAATAAATGAATAAGAAAAAGAAAACTGTAAAAAGTCAAGCGTCGGTTGACAGTAATCAACAACCGCCAGTTCGTAGTCGTCAATTGTCAAAAGTAAAGCAGAATGAAGTTGTAGCTCAAAATTTGAAAAAGAGTGAGAAAAGAGAAAGCAAGAAAGGAAGGGCAGAGAAAAAAAGTGTTTCTTTTGATGCAATTAATAAACAGCTATTGATTAACAAGAAGTCAAAAAATCTTGATGAGCTCAATGATTTTATAAGGAAAGCTGACAACCATATTTTTCAGGATTTGTATTTGAATCCCGATTCGGTGTTTCTTCTCGCTGTAAGTGGTGGTGTTGATTCCATGACAATGCTTGACCTATTTGCTAATCTTACAGTTAACTTTCCAATGCTGATGCTGTGTGTAGCTCATTTCAATCACAAAATTCGACCAGTAAACTCTGATAAAGACTTGGAATTCGTCAAAGAAATATGCAGTAAATATAATATTCCATTTTTTTCGGAGTCCGCCGATGTAAAGGATTATTCGGAAAAGAAAGGGATAAGCATAGAACTTGCGGCAAGAGTGCTCAGGTATCGTTTTTTAGAAAAGATTGCTCAAAAGGTTCAGGCGAATTACATAGCAACAGCGCATACGGCAGATGATTCCGCAGAAACATTCTTTATAAATTTATTTCGTGGTTCGGGTTTGACAGGGTTAAGCGGCATTCCTGCCAAAAGAAATCTGAGTAGAAAAGTTACTTTAGTAAGACCTCTGCTGTTTTTAAGAAAAAATGAACTGATTAAATATGCTAAAGCCAGAGATATTAAATGGCGTGAAGATGAAACAAATCAACTTCTTCATTATACAAGGAACAAAATCCGACTTGATATAATCCCGAAAATCGAGGAGCATTTTTCACCTTCTGTTATTGGAAATATTACCAGAACACAAAAACTGTTACAAAGTGCAGACAATATCATAACAAAATTTATTAATAAGACAATACCTGTTTTAATCAAAGACAGAACCAGCGGAAGATTCAGTATAAAGCTGTCCCAATTTTCAACGCTTGACCCTTTTTTACAGGGTGAAATCATTCAAAAAGTTTTATCTAATTATTTTAATTTATCTTCAATCCCGATGCAAACCATTGACCGTATTCTTGAACTTGAAGAAAAACCTATTGGTTCAGTTTGCGAAATAAATAAAAACTACATTGTATTAAGAGACAGGGATTCCCTTATTTTTTCTCAGGTTGGTAAACCTTCGGAAATTTTTATTCCGATTAAAAAGGAAGGTGAATTTAATATTAATGGTATGATTATTAAACTCGAACAAGTAAAAAAGAAACAAGTAAAATTTACGATGAATCCAAATATTGAATTTATTGATTGGGATTTGGTGCCATCTGTTCTGTATCTGCGAAACTGGAAGCAAGGCGACGCTTTCCACCCTCTGGGTATGGAAGGTTCAATGAAGGTTAGCGATTTTTTGACAAATCAGAAAGTCTCATTGATTGATAAAAATAATATAATATTACTGGCTACAAAATCAGATATCATTTGGATATGCGGTATGAGGTTAAACAACAAATTCAAAGTTACTGATAATACCTTCAAATATTTAAAAATTGAATATTCAGTTGCAAAAGAAAATTTAAAATGAAAAAGACAATTAAAGAATTATTTCAAAATGAGAACAAAGCGATAATTTATACTTCAGTATTTATTGCTATCTTGTCATTTATTCTTTATTTTCCTTCAATTGACGGCAGTTTTGTTTACGATGACAGCTTTTATATTACCGATAATTATTATACTCAGGATTTTACTTCTGAAGGATTACAAAAAATCTGGTCGCATTATGTCTTCGGAAATTATAATCCTCTTACAATCACTTCTCTTGCATTGGATTATGAATTATTCGGAAATAATACTATCGGATACCATACCGTGAACATTTTATTTCATATCTTAATATCCATTCTGATAATATTTTTTGTTAAGGATTTAACCGGAGATTATAAAATCGGAATTATAACTTCAATAATTTTTGTAGTCCATCCTTTGCATGTAGAGTCGGTTTCATGGATTAGCGGTCGAAAAGATGTCTTGTTTACTTTCTTTTTCATCTTGTCTCTGATCTTATACTTAAAATATTTGAAGGAAAGAACTCCTGCAAATTATACTCTTCTTTTTATATTTTTCATTCTTAGCTGTCTTTCAAAAGCTGTAGCTGTTGTCTTGCCTGTAATTCTCCTTCTTATTGATTACTTTAATCACAGGAAAATTAATAAACAAAGCTTATTGGAAAAACTGCCTTTGTTTGTTGTTTCGATTGTTATTGGAATTGTAGCAATAGATGCACAAACTCAAGAAGGCGCTTTAAGGTTGCAGGAACAATATGGAATTCTTGATAAAATAATGTTATCCGGCTATGCAATTTATTCATATTTGGAAAAGCTAATTGCTCCAAATAATTTATCGGCAAATTATCCATTTCCAAAAAGAATAGACGGTATGTTTCCATCAATGATTTATATTGGTTCTGCTTTATCGCTAACAGTATTTGTTGTAACATTTTTTATAAAGAAAATTTCACGAAAAGTTAAATTCGCCGTAATGTTTTTTACAATTACAATTTTTCCAGTGTTGCAAATTGTAGCAGTTGGTAATGCTATAACTGCAGACCGCTTTGCTTATTTGCCATCTTTAGCATTATGCTTATTGGCTGCATGGGGAATCCATTTTTTATTTATTCAAAATAAGGATAAAAAGTTACTATGGCTGAAAAAGGAAATAGTTCCAATTGTAATTTTTGGGGTTGTTTTTTTTAGCTATACTACTTATAATAGAGCAAAAGTTTGGGAGAATGAATTTACATTGTACTCAGATATGATAGAGAAAAATCCCGATATTGCATTTTATTATAATAACCTCGGTTTAGCATATCTTGACAAAAAGAAGGGTTATAAGGAAGCAAGAGAACTTTTAGAGAAAGCAATTTCATTAAAACCGAACTATAGCATGGCTTTTAATAATCTCGGAAATTTATTTTCGGATTTGAAAAATTTCGATGAAGCAAAGAAAAATTACGAGTATGCGATTAAGTCCGACTCGTTGAATTCCGAAGCTTTTAATAATTTGGGTGTACTATATTTAGACAAAAATGATATAGACAATGCATGGAAATACTTAAGAAAAGCAGTAATGCTTGACAAAAACTATTTTGATGCACTAAATAATTATGCCACTGTGTTAATCGCAAAGAAAAATTTTACTGAAGCAAAGAAATATTTAATCAAAGCAATGACACTCAATCGGAAATCTGCAAAACCTTTCATAAATTTTGGATTGTTATTCTACGAGCAAAACAACAACAATAAAGCTGAAGAATATCTCTTAATGGCGTTGGAGAAAGAACCTGAGAACAAAGATGCTCTTTCATTCCTGAATTTCATACGAAATCCTGAAAGCAGATTGAATTCGGATAAAGAAGGGAAAATCAACTCCCAAGAAATGAAATTATTTGAGAAGGGCGTTAAGTTGATGTCATCAGGAAATTTTCCTGAAGCAGAAAAAATCTTTATTTTAGTAACTGAAAATAATACAAAATTTGCAAATGCATTTGAAAAATTGGCGATAGCTCAAACGAATCTAAAAAAGTATGATGACGCATTAAGAGCATTTTCAAAAGCGCTGGAAATAGAACCGAACAGCCCTGTTATGCTGAAGAATATGGCTGTGGTTTATCAGAAGACCGGTAAAATTGATAAAGTCATTGAATGTTATCAAAAAGCTGCAAGATTGGGTGATATTCCTGCACAGGAATGGTTGAATTTGAATGGGATTAAGTGGTAAAAAAAGTTCTAAATGAAATGTTAAGTAATTATTTTATGGATTGAATCATGGCTTATGAAGAATCAGGTAATAAGGAATTTTTCATCATTCACAATGTGAAATTTAAAAAATTCATTCTGAAAAGTAGGATTGATGAGGAAGTCAGAAAATTAGCCGAAAGAATTAACAATGATTACAAGGGGCAGAAAGTGTTGTTCATTGTTGTTTTGAAAGGTTCGATATTCTTTGCTTCAGATTTGCTTAGGAATATTGACCTGGACTGTGAAATAGAAACAGTTCGTGCAAGCAGCTACCGGAACGAAATGCTCAATTCACGGCTAAGACTTTCAATTGAAAATATAGAAATATTCGGAAAGAATGTGATAATAATTGAAGATATTGTTGATACAGGTAATACCATATCTGTTTTGTATAATAAATTAAAATCAGAAAATCCAAAATCTATTGAGGTGGTTGCTTTCTTATCAAAACCGGATAAGAGAAAAGTTTTGATGGATGTAAAGTATATCGGAATTGAAATCCCGCCGGCATTTGTTATAGGATACGGATTGGACTATGCCGAACAGGGACGACAATTACCGGACATTTATATGTTGGATGAGGAACGGAGCAATAAAATTAATTGAACATCGAATATTAAATAAAGTAAAATTTTAAAAACACAAGATAGGTAAGACTTATGAACTTTGAACAAATTGATTACTATAACATAGATGAACTTTTTTCCGATGATGAAAAAATGGTAAGAGCCACAGTTCGTGATTTTGTCGAAACAGAGATTAATCCTGTGATTCAGGAGTGTTTTTTAAAAGGAATTTTTCCTCTTGATTTAGTTCCTAAAATGGCTGATATAGGTTTGTTCGGTATTAATGTTGAACCGGAATATGGCGGTGTGGGTGCTAACTATACTGTTTATGGACTTGCTATGCAAGAACTCGAACGAGGTGATTCGGGTATCAGATCATTTGCATCAGTTCAAAATTCATTAGTCATGTATCCGATTAACAAATATGGAACCGAGCAGCAAAAGAGAAAATGGTTACCTAAATTAGCCAAAGGTCAGGCAATTGGTTGCTTTGGACTGACTGAACCCGACTTTGGCTCAAATCCAGCAGGGATGATAACGAATGTAAAAAAAATAGATGGTGGCTACCTGCTAAACGGTGCCAAGATGTGGATTACAAATGGCTCGATTGCAGATATAGCTATTGTTTGGGCAAAATTAGATGACGAAGTTCGCGGTTTCATTGTCGAGAAAGGAATGAAGGGATTCAGCACTAAAGAAACGAGGGGAAAACTTTCATTGCGGGCTTCCATTACTTCGGAACTGATTTTCGATGATGTAGAAATTCCTCAGGAAAATATTTTAAATGTCGAAGGATTGAAGGGTCCATTGAGTTGTTTGACACAGGCACGTTACGGTATTGCATGGGGTGCTGTCGGGGCGGCTATGAGCTGTTTTGATTCTGCTTTGAAATATTCAAAAACAAGAATTCAATTCAATAAACCTATTGCTTCATTCCAGATTGTTCAAACAAAACTTGTGTGGATGCTCGAAGAAATTACTAAGGCACAATTACTGAACTATCGTCTCGGAAGATTGAAGGACAATGGCAAAGCGAGGAATCAGCAGGTTTCACTTGCAAAAAGGAATAATGTTCACATGGCTTTGCAATGTGCAAGATTATCGAGGGAAATACATGGTGCAAACGGTATTTTGGGTGAATATCCTGCAATGCGTCATTCTGCCAATTTGGAATCAGTCAATACATACGAGGGTACTTATGATATACAAACATTGATTTTGGGTCAGGATATCACCGGAATTGCGGCGTATATGTAAAAAAAATTTTATTATAAATTTTAAAAAGCGAATTATTTATGAAGTATTATTTATTGCTTATTATATTAGTTATTTCCTCTTGTTCTCCCAAATTAACAAGATATAATTACAAAGAGCCGGCTCAAAGAAACAACCAGAATAGTGAAGTAAACTATGTTTTTAAGAAAATCGAATTTTCGGGATTTGATTTTTTGGGGAAAGCTGAGTTTGATGATAACGGTTTCGTAGTCAATTGTTCATTCGATGAAATAATGGCACTCTTCAAAAATGAAGCATGTAATCTTGGTGCAAATATTGTATATGTGTATGACATCAAATTACCCGGTGTAAAAAGTACATGTTTCAGGGCTAAAACAGAATTTTACAAGGGTGATTATGCTACTGTTAAATTAGCCGAGAAAGAAAAAAAGACTGATACAACAAAAACAAAGGAAATTGTCAAACCGGTGAATACGATTATTGAGGGGCATGGTTTATTCGGAGAATTTGGCATTGGTGCGCTATTTTTTCAGGCATGCGTTATTCATTGGCGAAAGATGGATTGGAACCAAAACCTGATAATCTGACATTGATTTGTTTAGGTGTTGGTTATACGTACTATCATGATAGAATCGGATATGAATTAAAATTTCATTACCTGATGACAAAAGCTGATAAGGAAGATTACAAGCCGCTCTATGTGTATAATGACTATTTATTCAGCGGAGGAATAGTCCTGGTCCCTTTCCAATTCAGAGAAGGAGCTTCATTGGCTAAAATTGAAATAAGAAGTGGAATTAATTATGATATATTTTCATTTGACCCGGCACTTGAGCTCGATGAATTGGGCTCAGCTAACGGTATCGGATTTTATGCAGACCTCGGTATAAATTTCATTAATGATATGACAGGTCTTTTCTTTGGAACATTCTTCGAATATAATTATCTTTATTCAAAGTATCCGGGAGCACAAAAAGCAATTGATGGGAATAATTTTATTTTTTACTTCAGATTGGGAAAAGTATTTTTATAGATTATTTGTACCTACTCAATCATTAAGAAATAAAACAAATATTAAAGTAACTTGAAATTAATATTTGCTTCATTTTTGGAAAATAAGTATATTTGAATATGCATAAGTTAAGAATTTATATTGATACTTCAGTGATTGGCGGATGCTTCGACGATGAATTTTCCGAATGGTCGAATTTGTTGTTTGAGGTGGCTTGATGAAGAAGTAATTTGACTGTGTAGAGATGAAAAGAAAGATACAGGAAGAAATCTAGAAGGAAGCGGGAGAAACTTTTAATGGCTTAATCAAGTTATTAGACAGGAAACGTGAAGAAAATTATTTATTAAAAGAATTGCTCGACAGGAAAGCAAAGCAGTTTAATACTGTGTGAAATGAAATAAATTTTTAAGCGTTGTCTTTAAAGGTCTAGATTTTATTAAAATATTTATTTATTAATTTGAATCAATTTATAAAAATATTGCTTTTTTTATCAATAATCATTAATTTTGGTTGTTCTTATCGTTACATTAAATCACGATTGGGGGAAGAAATACATTCGGTAGATTTAATATTTCAAGGAACGGCGATTGATAAGAGACCATCTGACAATAAAATAATCTATAAGTTTGCAATTGACAAAGTATGGTTGGGTGAATTTGCCGATACAATTGAAATAAAGACCGGTTCAAGTGAAAAAGATTCCGGAATGGTTTTCGAACTCGGAGGAAAATATGTTGTTTATTCAAAAAATGGCTACACAAATAATTATAGAAGAAATTCTTTAATTGATTCAACTTTGGATGATTTGAAACTTGATTACAAATTTATCCCGGAATACTCACAAACAAGTTTTGTCGGAAAAGATAAATTTCTGACAGAAAATGAAAGCAATTATTTAAATCAACAATTTGAGTATAGATTACCTTTAGTTAATTTCGATGGAAAAGCCATTATTTTTACAGAACGACTAAATGTAATCAGTAAAAAAGAATGGTTTGAAAGATTTTGGGAATATGATGACCCTGTTGTATTTTTGGTGAAATTAACAGAGAAAGAGAAAAAGGATACCGGTTATGATGCAATACTAGTAACGTTCTACAAAATGTGGTTCGATAAAGAAAGAAAATTATTTGTATTGAAGCAAGTAAAAAAACATCCATAATTGTTTATATCCAAAGAGAGCAATTCAACATCGACCTCTTCTTAAAGTATTTTAATCACAATAATTAAAACTAATCAACGTTTCGTATAAAAAATGTTTGTTATATATTGAATCCATAACATGTTTACATATAGAATAGAACCCGACGGTAATGAATTTCATGCTTGGATACCAGAACTTCCCGGATGTCATACACATGGACGTACAGTTAAAGAAGCAATGCAAAATCTCAAGGATGCGATGCAACTTTATTTGGAAGTTGAATTGGAAGAAAATATTACTGAACAAGTACTTGAATTTGCTGATGAAACCTAAAGAACTAATTAAACTTCTCGAACAACAAGGATATATTTTTGTTCGGCAATCCGGTAGCCATGCTATTTATAAGAAGGAAAAAAGCAAAATAATAGTTGTTCCAATTCACAATAGAGAAATACCAACCGGCACTTTAAATGGAATACTGAAAGATGCAGGTTTAAAATAAAAACAGAGGGCAATTCATCATTACCCTCTTTCTTTAAAATCCCTTTTCCTTTTTCCCTTCTCCTTTCTCCCTGTTCCTTTCTCCCTGTTCCCTTCTCCCAATAAATTCGTAATTCCTAATTCGTAATTGGCTTTAGCTGTCTTCTTACTGTTAAAGCAATCTTATACAATCCTGTAATTATTAATGCTCCCATACCGAAAATTCCGAGTGTTATTAAAAATTCGGTTATTGTCGGGAAGTAAGATACTACATGACCTAATGGCGTTGGTATTAATCCGGCAACTATCATCCCCAATCCTTTGTCGAGCCAAATCGAAAGGAATACAAACAAGCTTGCCCAAAGTAAAAGTCCTTCGTTCTTTCTCCATTTCGGAACAACTAATAGCAAAATTGAAGCAATTGCCAAAACAGTTGATGTCCACATGAATGGAACTAAAGTATAATTACCTTCAAGTCCGAAATAAAGGAATATGAAATGCTGAGTGTGATGGTGCATTCCGCTATAAAAAGCTGTAAAGATTTCCAATGAGATGAAAAACACGTTTAACAGCATTGCATAAGTTGCAATGATTGCTAGCTTTTGTAGTGGCTCTTTCCCTACATGGAAATTAGAGATTTTTCTGAGTAAAAGGCATAAAACAATAAGCAATGCTGGACCTGCAGAGAAAGCTGTTGCCAAAAATCGTGGTGCCATAATCGCTGACATCCAAAATGGACGTGCCGCCAAACCTGAGTAGAGGAAAGCTGTAACGGTGTGAATACTGACCGCCCATGGTATCGAGATTATAATAATCGGTTTAATCCACTTCGGCGGATGCATACCGTTTTTCTCAGATTTCAAAGCTACATGGCTAATTATTACATTCAATACTAAATAACCGAATAATGAAACTGTATCCCAGAACATCGGTGAATTTGGAGTCGGATGTAAAAATACATTTAATATTCTTAATGGCTGTCCCATATCTGCAAAGATGAATGTCATGCACATAATAACAGCACCAATCGCAAGAAATTCACCGAGTATGGTTATCTTTCCAAACTCTTTGTAGTTATGAAGGTAATATGGCAATACTACCATAACAGCTGATGCGGCGACACCGACAAAGAATGTAAATTGGGCTATATATATTCCCCATGTAACATCGCGGCTCATATCAGTTACCTGCAACCCCTGCTGAAACTGATATATGAATGCTAATGTTCCCGTACCAACCAAGGCACAAAGGAAAATCACCCATGCCCAATATTTTTTTGAACCAATAAATACTTTCTCAAGCATAATTTATCCTCACAATTTTTTACTTTAATTCAATTTTTAATCTTTTTAGTTTTTAGAATTTAGAAGTTAAATGTTAATAAAAAGTTGAACTTAAAAAGCTAAAAGCACCAAGCAATTCATTTTACATTCTACATTCTACATTTTACTTTTTTCCTTTCTCCCTTCTCCTTTTTCCCTTTTCCTATATGATATAATAAATCTCCGGCTGAGTCCCCAACTCCGGTTTACGCCTTATGGAGTATGTGTCCTTAAGGATTTGTCGAATCTCAGAATTTCTGTCATTCAAATCACCGAACATAATTTCACCATTTTTACAAGCTTCAACACAATGAGGTAACTTACCCTTAACGATTCGTTCATCACAGAACGTACATTTTTCAACGACACCCTTCATTCGTGTTGGAAATTCCGATGTCTTTTCTTTTAGTGCAAGTCGTGGGTCTTTCCAGTTAAAACTACGTGAACCGTAAGGACAAGCGGCCATGCAATAACGACAACCGATACATCTGTGCCAGTCCATCATTACTATACCATCTTCATCTCTTTTCCATGTTGCCTTTGTCGGACAAACATTTACACATGGCGGATTATCGCAGTGATTGCAAAGTAATAAAACCGGATGATTTCTTACCTTTGCAGGAAGATGATAATTATCCTGCTCTAAAAAAGCATGATGGAATTTTTCTTTCCAAATCCATTTGACTTCCTTTTTAGCATTGTCAATATTTGGGACATTATGTGCTTTGTGGCAAGCATCAATGCATGCATCCATTATTTGAGGATTTTCCATTAGCTTTTTCAGATTTATCACCATTGCAAATCTTTTCACACCTGCTTTGGATTTAACCTTTTCTCCTGCTAAAATGTTGTATGTTGGTTTACCTGCAATACCGAATGCAGCAGCGGCACCAGCCAAAGTCAAAAATTTTCTTCTGTTAATTTTCATGACTATTTAACCTCCCCATTAGGAACAACATTTTCGGGAGCAGAGTATTTGTCGAGATGACAATCCCAGCAGTAAGGAACAACGTCCATGTAGTTATGACACTGGTCACAAAACTCTGTTTTGTTGTCATGGCAACGCATACATGTTTTTGTTAAGCTCATTTCGGCTCGTTGACCATCAATCATAAATGGTTTTCCGTTTTTTGTCAAAAGCCTTATATCTTGTCTAACAACCTTATCTCTCCACTGATTCAGCAAATCCATGTGATATGCTTTCATGTAGTCTTTGTCTGCGACACATTCCTTGTAATTTGCCGGTAGTTTAATATCAGGTGCTTTCCCTCCATTCTGACTTAACCAATTAGTCCAGATGGGTGAAGAAAAAACGAGAATAAATATAAAAATTCCAATTATGATTTTTCCAAAATCGTACATATTATTTACCCTCCTTTCCATTGTCAGGTTGAACTTCAGATTCAGGTTTTAACAAAGGTTGCATTCTCAAATCAGTTTCCCTCTCTTTTTCACCTTCCATAATCAAAGCATTTCCTACCATTTCGTGTACACCGCCAACTTCAACACCGGGAGACCAGTATTCAACAACTCCTGGCAATGTTGCTTTATCAATAGCGCACATACAAAGCAGGATATTCACTCCATTATTATCGCGTACATATTTTACTGCATTACCTCTTGGCATACCGCCCCTTAAACGCATTTCGATATTCTCTTCAGTACCAAGCCCTGAACCGCTTCCGCAGCAAAATGTCTGTTCACGAATACAGCTATCGGGCATTTCTGTGAAGTTGTTCATAACATTTCGTAAAATGTATCTCGGTTCTTCGAGTAGCCCCATACCTCTTGCAGGATTGCACGAATCGTGAAATGTCGCATGCCAGTGGTCATTTCTGCTCGGGTCAAGTTTTAATTTATTATTTTTGATTAAATCTGCTGTAAATTCTGAAATATGCACCATCTTTGCAGACTTTGCATTTTCAAAAACAGTACCTGTTATTGGCGATTTCGGAACCTCAAGAAAATCAGGTGGTCCGTTCAATGTATTCATGTATTGATGAATAACCCTCCACATGTGACCACATTCACCTCCCAAAATCCATTTAACACCTAAACGTTTTGCTTCGGCATAAAACTTTGCATTCAGTGCTTTCATTATCTCATGAGAAACAAATGAGCCAAAGTTACCACCTTCAGATGCATAAGTGCTCCAAGTATAATCCAGTTTCAGTTCATGGAAAAGAGCCAGATAACCAAGCAGCGTAAAGTAATGTGGCTCACCGAAATAATCTGCTGAAGGAGTTATAAATAATATCTCTGCTCCTTTTTTATTAATAGGCAAATCAACACGAATTCCTGTAATATCCTCGAGGTCATCTCGTGCAAATTCCAAACTATCAACAAAACCATGCGGTTGAATTCCAAGATGATTCCCGGTTCTTTGGCAGTTTGCAGCCGGAGTCATAACCCAGTCAATATTTATCCCTATTAAATTCATAAGTTCTCTTGCAAGAAATGTGATTTCTGCAGTATCAATTCCATAAGGACAAAATACCGAGCAACGTCTGCATTGTGTACACTGATAGAAATAGTAAAACCATTGCTTAAGGACATCGAAAGTCAGTTCCTGAGCACCAACCATTTTGCCCATAATTTTACCTGCTTTCGTAAATTCTCTTCTGTAAACTGAGCGTAATAGTTCAGCTCGAAGAACAGGCATATTCTTAGGGTCTCCGCTACCTATGAAGAAATGGCATTTGTCGGCACAGGCACCACATCTGACACATATATCCATGAAAAGCCGTAAAGAACGGAATTTTTTAATTCTTTCCCTCAGACCTTCGAGAATTATTTCCTGCCAGTTGTCAGGAAGTTTCCAGTCTTCTTCGTATGGCTGCCATTTTCTCGGATTTGGCTGATTGATATATTTTAAGCTGTCGGGATTTCCTGCGTAATTATATTTTCCTCGCTTTTCAAAATCAACCTTAACATCCATCCAGTTTTTCTTTGGAGGATGATAATCAATTGTTTTAAACAATTCGTCCGGTTTTTGTTTGAGTGACATTATTTACCCTCCTTTTCTGCTACTTCTTCATCTAAAGGCAATCCGGCACCTTTCATTAATACTCTGAATTCATCTTCATATTCTTCATAAGTATGTCTGTGCAACTTGAAGTAACTTTCATCTTCAATCCAGGGATTATGATGATGAACCATTCTGTTATTATTTGCCAGATTTCTTGTCGGACTTAAGAATACACCGCCCATGTGCATTAATTTACTCATTGGGAAGTAAATTAACAGGACATTAACGAGAAAGAAATGAATATAAAACCATGGACTGATTGTTTCAGCGGGTGTTATCGGATTAAAAGTCAGTATCCCAACTGCTACTTCCTTGATTGCAACCAAATCAGTTTTTATGAAGTATCTCATAATTATACCGGTGGATGCTATACCAATCAATAATAGCAGTGGAAAATAATCTGATGCAAGTGAAATGTATTTTACTTTTGCATCAAATATTCTTCTCAAAAAGAGATATGTCAAAGCAGCAAGAAGCCCCACACCTGTCATATAAACAATCGGAACCCCAACCTGAAAGAATCCGTCAAAAATTTCAAGATATTTCACAAAAAACGGTATCGGGTCTGCAAAAAATCTGAAATGCCTTAGGAAAACCAACAGGAATGACCAATGAAATAATAATCCGAAAGCCCATAGCCATTTTGTTTCGCCATAAGCTATCTTTGTACCTTCTTTTAATTCTGCTTTCGTATTTCTGAACAGAGAGCGGAAAAATAAAACCTCGAGTGCCATTCTGCCAATAACTCCCAAAGTTGAGCTTGGATTATCAAGTTTATTTTGCTTAATCCATGGCAATGATTTTTCTTGACCGCATGTTGTCGTAATACGAAAGGGAACCGGTGACTTTGCCCATTTGAGAACACGGACAATTACCCCAACAATAAAAACTGCAATAGCAATATATGGCAGTGCTACAGTAAATACCGGATGCAATCCCGGTACTGCTGCTCCTGCGATAGCAAGTACTATCAGAACTGATATTGCAATTACTGAAAATAATAAGCCCATTTACAATTACCTTTAATTTGTTTTAATTACATCTATTTTAAGTTTATGTTATCTGTTATCCGTTATCGGTTGTCAGTTTTTTTAATCGTGAAACGAGAACCGAAAAACCAAAGAACCATTACACATTGATTAAAGAACAAAAGAACTCATTCTGCATTTTACATTTTACATTCTACATTTTCCCTTTTCCCTTTTCCCTTCTCCCTTTTCCCTTTTCCCTTCTCCCTTTTCCCTTCTCCCTTTTCCCTTCTCCCTTTTCCCTTTTCCCTTCTCCCTTTTCCCTTCTCCCTTCTCCAATTTACCCCTGAATCCCATACTTCTTCGATATCCTTTCCATCATTCTTTCATTCCTGCTTTTGACTTCTCGTATTTGGATTTCCGATAATTTGAGTTTCATTTCAAGATATTTCTCAAAAGCTATTCCAATAATTTGAGTAATTCGGTTATCAAAATCAAAATAAGAATCAGCAAATGCTTTATCGGTCATCATTGCTTTAGTTTCAGAAATAATTATGATTTTCAGCAGATTAATAAATCCACTAGCTTCTGTTGGAGTAAAATCTTGGACCGCTCTGATTTTAATAATTGCTTCTATGGAAGAATTCAGTATATCAGTATTCATATCACCAATTAACTCATTGTATATTTTCGGTAAATCATTTTGAAGTGAAAAACCAATGGGATTGCCAAACTGACTTTTATTGATACTTAAAAATCTTCCTGCATCTTTCGGATAAGTATCAATAATTGCCTTTTGCCATTTGGCAATCATTTCAGAACTGTTTTCCTTTAAATAATTCAGAATATCCATCTTAGCAAAGCTATATATTTTTTTTAATTAGAATTAGAAATCTTTCAAATTCATAAAGTTAAATTACAATTTTAGCTCATATAATCAATATGTTGGAAGTTCTTTTTTGCTTTTTTGTATAATAAATTTTGATTGAATTAAAGTTGTTTGTAAAAAATAAAACTAAATTATTTTAATGTAACTTCGTTGTTGTAATAAATGTTTGTATGATTTTGGATTATTATGTCAATAAAGAAATTTAAATTTAATTTTATAATTATTCTTCTCATCCTAATAAGTTGTGCAGAAGAGGACCCGAATCTTATCAATCCTCCACCGCAGAATGAAACTGTAAGAGTCAGGTTTTTCAATTTGGCAGGTAATGCAAAGCCGGCAACGTTAATTCTGGACGGTAAAACTGTGTTAGGTCCGGTGGATTACGGAATTTGCAGTTCGACTGTAAAGCCTCCGGCAGATTCTTCTTATGCTACTGTTGTTCAGGATGGCAATGAGGTATACAGATTAAACAGAAAAATCCGTTTTGCTAGCAATAATTTTTATACGGTTTTTGCTTTTCCGACTGCACAAAAAGATACTATTACCCACAGAGATATTGACACATTGATTGTTACTTCAACAATACCTAAGCAAATTGTTAAGGAAAATTATGCATATATTAAAATTATTAACGCAGTTCCTAAACTCAACAGGAATTATTCTTTGCGATTAGGGTGTCCAAATGGCGAAGCACTTGCAACAAATGTACAATATAAAAGAGTTAGTATCCAATCAGAATTGCCATTTGGCAGGACTTCGTTCTCGATTTTGAGGTCTGAGGATTTAAAAACAGAGACTATCGGATTATTCAATATTGAACTCGAAGCCAAAAAGCAGTATTTGATTGTTATTCTGCCTGATAAAAATGATGGAGAACAATTATATTTGATGGATGAATCGAATCCTGAATTTCATCCTTTGACTTTACTTATTAAAGAAGAAAATCTGACAACGTCAATAAGAGCTATCAATTTGTCAGACTCATGGGTTGATTTTATTAAGTACCCTGACTCGATTTTGCAAAATGGCTCAATTCAATCCCTTCAACCAAAAACATTAAGCGATTATATTTTATGTTCGGCTTGCGGTGGACAATCCCTCGATACGCTTGCCTGTCTTAGCGGAACCGATACGACAAGTAAAATCAAGGCATCATTGAATGTTTCTGAGAGATATACTTTAATAGCTTTTGATTCGGCAAATTACAAAGCAAGAACGATTGTACTTGCGGAGCCGGTGAGAATTAACAGCTCTACTAAAGCTATGATACGTGTTGTAAATGCATCAAACCTTCATCCTGAAATAATCGTCTCAATGGCAGCAAGAGATGATAATCCTTATTCAAACAGCGAAGATACATTAGGATACAGAGCCGGTGATTTGATTTCGGAGAAAACAGCTTACGGGAAAATATCATCACCCAAGCTGATTACTCCAGGCAGTAATTTACCAGTTACTATTTTTACTACAACCGAGCCGGCAAATTTAGTGCTTCTTACAACATTTGACCTGATAGCCGGTGGAAGATATTTGTTAATGATAACAGATGATTTTTCTACGGGTAAAACTCTGGCATATCTTGTAGAGGAAAATGAAAATTCATCGTTTGAAATTAACCCGCTCAAAGAATGTGCTATGATTCAATTTGTGAATCTAATACCCGGTGTAAAACAGGTTCATTTGGCATTATTGCCTGTTTTGGCTAATGCAAAACTTAACTATGGTGCTTCCCTAACTACTGTAGTAACTGAAGGGGAACACAATTTGAAAATCAACGGCAAAGACACTACGATTGATTTAGATAATAAGAATCGTTACTTGTTTATCTTTTCAGGAGATGAAACAAAATCGGACATTTTACCTTTTGCATACGAACCACTGGAAGTTTCCAAGTCATTTTACCAGAGGCGATTTATCAATGCGTCAAGGGAGATTGGTTTTATTTCAATTAAGGAGAACAAAGAAACTTCTGCGGCAATTGCCGAAAGAATCGCATACGGGAAAAGTTCCACTCCCAAGAAAATTACTCTGGACAGGAACTTAAGTTTGTTTTTTGTGAATTCCGATACTGACAAAACGCTTTACCGCGTTGATGATATGCCCTTTCCATTCGGGAAGAACTACGCAATCATTTTCGGTGGCAGAAGCACAGACAAAAGCTATTCTGTCGTTGTGATGCAGGAGTATTGATGAATTACAATTTTAATCATCTTTTAAAAATTCATTGATTTTCTTCATATTTTTCTTAATTTCTCCATTGTTGCAATTAAGAATATTTGTTCCTTTATAATTTATAATTGTAACTATTGTTGATGGCTCTGCACCCAATTGTTTTCTGGATGAACCATCATCTACAAATAGAAAATATTTCCAATCTGTTTCCCTTTTGAAAACTTTCAATTCTATTTCTCTGTCACACCTGACTAATGCAACAAACTTGACACTTTCTGCTTTTTTACTATTTTCGATATGATTAATTATTTCAGATGGTTCGATTAAGCATTTTGGACAATTACCTAATTGAAAGTAAGTAATAACCAAATATTCATTTTGCTTTAAACCGGTTTTTTCTTTGATTTGCTTAAATAAATTTGATTGAGCATTTAAATTTACACATAGACATATTATTATCAGGAGCAATATAAATTTTCTCATTTCCATTCCCTTTTTTCCATTCTCCACCCGTTTTTACTTTTTTTAAAAATAATTAAGTAATTATTTTCATTGTCAAAAGTCATATACTGAATTTTGGAGTCATCCTCTTCGAAAATATTAGTCTGTGATATCAATGTACCCTTTGAATCATATTCTTGTAAAATGTAATAATATCCATTTTTAATTGTTGTGTCATTAACAAGAATCTGAGCAATAATATTGTTATTACCCTCAAAAATTCTTATAATTCTAATTGGGAAAAGTGCGTTCATTATTTTATATCTTTCATTCCAATCACTATTCAAATCCGTGTTAACAATATCATTTGATATCTTTTTATAATAATTAAACCCATGGTTGTTACTAAATGGCAGATTTTTAATTTTAAACCTGGGTATATTTTTTTCTTTATAAAAAGTTAAATCATAAGGATATGTTATAAAAACTTCACTGTTAATTTGAGCTAATGAAGGTGAATATTCAAGCATATAACCAGCATTTTTAAAACAATAGAGTTCAGGTAAATATGAAGAAATTTCTATGAAATTGCCATTATTATTGTACAATGAGATTGATGGCAGAGAATCAATTTTCCCTTCATATCTTTGTCTTGTTGTTTGAACAGCAGTTACTAAAAACATATTTGGTTTTTGAAAAAATAAAAATCCATCTATACCGGAATGTGACTTCAATTGATTTTCTAAAACAATAACTCTTTCAATATTCAAATTATAATCACATTGTATTATACATGTATTATTTTCAGGCATTTTTATCGAATCATCTTCAGAAATAGCTGTAACATAAATAAGTGATAATAAATATATTTTATTATTTATTAATTTCACAACATCAAACTCATTCTTTAAAAAAGTATTTATTTCTTTTTCAGATATACCATATTGTTTACTATCTTCATTTCTAACATACCTTAGGACTTTATTACCTAAATAATATCTTTTATAAGGGTTCTTATCGGACATAGCTACTGAATCAGAAAGGTTTAAATCAGCAAAAAGCCATCCTTTTATTCTACCGGTTTTGTAATCATATAAATTAGCGGTTCTATTAACCGGATCTGTGATTATTAAAAAATTTGATTTTGAATCTATATCAGCAGATGAGATATTATTTAATATCAGGTTTTCGGTTTCTTCAATTATTACTTCGTCTATAAAATTAAGGCTTTGAGTAAATACATTTGTATCAATTAAATATTTCTCAGATTTGAAGTCTGATAAAACATTTTTTTTTGAGTTGCATTTGACAGCAATTAGAAATAGAATCGAAATAAAAAAAATAATTTTTTTCATATCAATTAATTTATTAATATTCTTCAACATAGTGAAGGGAACACAGGTTCCCTTCACAGGTAAATTATCAATATTGTTTGACATCAATATAACCACCTTCAACGGAACCTATTGCGTCATTGACTGTGAACGAGCCACCTGAAATAGTATAACATATTCCATCATCTTTACACTTAAATGCCCAACCTCCAGGAATTGAATGTCTGTCATACGCTTTTCCCGGATATGAATTATATCCATTACTTGCATACCAGCCGGTATCACTCCAATATGTATCAGAATAAATGGAAGATATTGTTGATATGATTGCAATAATGATAGTTAACGATATTCCAAGAATTTTTTTCTTTTTCATATCAATAACCTTTCGTATTTTTAAATAATTATTAAAGTAAAAAATTATCGAAGTTGTACTTCATGAATGGCAGTGCTTTAATAAGCAAAGACTGGTTGGCGAATTTCAGGTTCGTCAGCTTTTTTTCTAATGTTAACTTTAACATATGTGCCAACTTTCTTTTACGAAAAAAAATATTAAACACACAAATAATTTTCTTAATAATGCAAACATAATACAATATTTCATAATTTCCATTCCCTTTTTTCTAAAGTCCAGCCGATTTTACTTTTTTTAAAAAGTAATAAATAATTGTTTACTTCATCAAATGAGATATGCATGATTTTGTTGTCTTTATCATCAAAAATATTTGTTTGAGAAATCAGATCACCTTCAACCGAATATTCTTGCAAAATGTAATAATAACCATTAGAGTATGATTCATCATAAACAACTATTTGATATACTAAATTATTTTTAAAAGCAAATCCATTAATAATCTGAATGGGGAATAGTTTATTTATTTTTTCAGAGTTTATTTTCTTGTTATCGAGATTATCTATTATCTTCCGGTAATAAATAAAACTTGAATCATTGGAATAAGGAAGGTTCTTAAAATCAAATTGTTTAAGATTTTTTTCACTATACACAGTTAGGTCGCAACTTGTTGTGAAAAATATTTTTTCATTTAATCCAATTATTGTTGTAAACCAAGGAATATTATAACCTGACTTGGCTAATGAATAATTGTCCGATAATCTAAATGAAATATCTATAATACTTCCATCTGAGTTATATTTACTAATTAATGGTAGTGATGAATATTTTTCATAATATCGCCAGCTAGCAAAATCAGTTGCACTTATGAAAAAGATGTTGTCATTTTTAATGAAAAAATTATAAGGTATAGCATAAGAGGAATCATCGAGATCTAATACCGATAATTTTTCTATCTTTAAGTTTGAATCACATGTTACTATCGCAGTCCTGTTACTTAAAAGTCTATCCAATGGATTATCCACAGATATAGTTTGACAATAGATTAAAGATAAAAAATAAACTTTGCTTTCTCTAAATCTGGGAACATAAAAAGCATTTTGTAAAAATTTTAAATGACTATTTTCAATACCATATTTGTTATAATCCTGAATCAAAATATTTTTATAACTTTTATATTTTATCCATCTAAATCTCGGATATTCTTTACCGGATATTGCTACAGAATCAGACAAGTAATTACCAGCTTTTAAAAATTTGATGATTTTACCTGTTTTGTAATTATAAAGATTGCAGGTTCTATTGTTTGGGTCGCAAATTATAATTTTATCAGCTTCAGTATTTAGATCAACATTCCAAATTGAATTCAATATTAGTTCATCATTCTCTTCAATTGTTATGCTATCAGCTAACTGTAAATTTCTTGATAACACAGTGGTATCAATCCTACATTTTATTGCTTCATATTTTAAGGAGTTATTATTTTCGCACTTAAATAGAACCAACAATAAAAGAACATTTAAACAAGTTCTCATTATTTTTATTTATAAATTTAAAATTAAGCTGATGGAATATCAAGTATTCCATCAGCTCAATAAATTATTGTCTATATACATCAACTGCAGGACCACCGGATCCAATACCCTCATAGATATCTAACCAAGGACCGTTTATTTCGTAACAGATACCGCTTCCAGGACATCTAAAAGAATATCCACCTGGTATTGTTTGTACATCTGTTGCAGTACCGACCCATGTATCTTGACCAGTACTTGCTACCCAGCCACCTGCCCAGTAATCATGTACATCAGAAAATGAAACTACACACGTCAGAATGAAAAGTGTGAGAAACGATATTAAAAATTTCTTTTTCATATCAATAACCTTTCGTAT
>Ga0172370_10001380_pt1 | contig 36867 bp, 30 predicted proteins | sample LakKiv5m_FD_114538 | JGI IMG/M metagenome (GOLD analysis project Ga0172370, IMG submission 114538) | Freshwater microbial communities from Kabuno Bay, South-Kivu, Congo - kab_022012_11.5m | ecosystem: Environmental > Aquatic > Freshwater > Lake | place: Democratic Republic of the Congo...
AACTTTGCGGGACAGATCTTTAGCTCTGTCCCCAACTGATTAAACTTTGCGGGACAGATCTTTAGCTCTGTCCCCAACTGATTAAACTTTGCGGGACAGATCTTTAGGCACACTCTGTCCCCAGCGGATTAAGGCAACATTTGATCCTTCAACGCCAGATCGTTCTGTAGCCGTTTCCAGTCAAAGCCCGGCCCGGGGTCTTGCTTGCGCCCTGGAGCAATGTGTTCATGGCCAGCAATGTAGTCGATCGGGTACTGCTGCAATATGGCGGCGCACAGCGCGCGCAGGGTGACGTACTGGGCCGGTTCAAACAGCGCACCGTCCAGACCTTCCAGCTCAATCCCGATACTGTCGTCATTGCAGTTGGCGCGCCCCCGGTAGCTTGAAACGCCGGCGTGCCAGGCACGTTGATTGCAGCTCACAAATTGCACCAGGCAGCCATCACGCCGAATCAAAAAATGTGCTGACACCGTGAGGCCCAGAATGCTCTGAAAATAGGGGTGTTGCTGCCATTCGAGCTGGTTTGTAAAAAGTTGCAACACCTCAGGCCCCCCGTATTGGCCTGGCGGCAAGCTGATGCAGTGCAGCACGATCAGATCAATCGTTGTGCCATCAGGGCGTGGGCCAAAGTTGGGTGACGGACAGGGCGCGGCAAAACGGTACCAACCGTCGCGCCAGAGAGCCTGGTTTTCTGCCGATGGGTGTGGTTCAGGACAAGTCATCCTGACCCGATCCCGGGTTGGGCGCGTCAATTTGCAGCCGCTCGATGCGATAGCGTATTTGTCGCAAACTCAGGCCCAGTCTGGCGGCAGCTGCGGTGCGGTTAAAGCGCGTGTGCTGCAAAGTGCGTGTCAGGATGTCACGCTCGATGCCATCCAGGTAAGCCTGTAGATCCTCTGGCATGGCAGATAACTGGTCATCGGCGGTGAAGTTTGGGGGCAAAGCTGACGGGGTGATCGTGGGCTGCGCCTGCGGGACATCCAGGCTCAGGCAGGCGCTGTCGCTCAATGCCACGGCGCGGTAAAGCAGGTTTTCCAGCTCGCGCACGTTGCCCGGCAGGGGCATGGTGTCCAGGCGTGCCAGCGCTGTGTCGGTCAAAGTGGGGGTGGGTATGTTGGCCTCTTGAGCAATGCGCAGGAGCAAGGCGTTGCACAAGTCGGGCAGGTCTTGCGTGCGTTCGCGCAACGGCGCTATCACCATGTCGATGACGTTCAGGCGGTAAAACAGATCTTGCCGGAAGTTGCCGCATTGAACCTCTTGCTCCAGATTTTTGTACGTGGCACTGACGAGACGAACATCGACCACTTCCTCCTGGTTGGAACCCAGCGGACGAACCCGCCGTTCCTGGATGGCGCGCAACAATTTGGATTGCATCGCCAACGGCAAGTCGCCGATTTCGTCCAGAAACAGGGTGCCGCCACGCGCGGCGTGGAAAAACCCCTCCCGATCCTGGGTGGCACCGGTATATGCGCCTTTTTTGGCACCAAAAAATTCGGCTTCCAGAAGCGTTTCGGGGATGGCACCACAGTTGACGGCCACCCACGGACCTTTGGCACGATGGCTGTTGGCATGGATCGCATAGGCGACCAACTCTTTGCCCGTGCCCGATTCGCCCGTCACCATCACCGGGGCCATGCTGGGTGCAATTTTCAGGATGCGCTCTTTGACCCGCTGTATGCACTCAGAGCACCCTGCCAGACGGTCCAGTGCGCGTTGCCCCAAAGCGCCGCCGACAGCGCCATGGGGCGCATGGCCGCTACCGATGATGTTGGCGGTTGCCACAGGGGATGCGCTGCGCACGGCCGACGCGACCACAGATCGAAATTGTTTCAAGTCAACCGGTTTGGTCAGATAGTCAAACGCTCCTGCTTTCAGGGCCTCGACCGCGTTTTGGGTGGAGCCATACGCGGTGATCACAATGCAACGCTCATCGCGGGCGCTGGACTTGACGTCATGGATGATGGACATGCCGATGCCGTCCGGCAGACGCATGTCGGTGATGAGAACGTCGTAGCTGTGCTGCGCCATTTGCGCGCGCGCTTGCTGCAAATTGGCTGCGGCGTCAACCGTGTAACCTTCGCGCAAAAGGGTCAACTCGTAGAGCGTCAGCAAGTCTGGTTCGTCGTCAACGACGAGGATGCGGGACTGGGTGGCGGACGTTGTCATGGCCTGTTGGGTGTCGTTCTGACAGGATTCGAGAGGGTTGCTTGTCTGAATGTCACGCGAAATTCGTTGCCCGAAACCAACTGGTTCATGACGCTTTGCTGGTTGCGCTCATAAGTGATCACCGCACCGTGACTTTCGCACAACTCACGACAAATATACAGCCCCAACCCACTGGAGCGGCTTTCAGAAGAAAAAAATGGTTCAAACAGATGCTGTTCAACGGAAGGCTCCAATGCAGCGCCGTCGCTCCAGACGCTCAACTGCGCGGTCATGGCATGATCCGCCCCGTCAACAGCCTGGATACGGACCCGAATACTGCCAGTTTGACCGCTTGCGTAACGCAATGCGTTGTCCAGCAGATTGGTTACTATGCGGCGCACGTGTTCGATATCGAACGAAACACAGAGGTCAACAGGCCCTGGTTCGATGCAAACCTGATGGATATCGCTGTTTTGGGTGCGCCAATCCCGAACCATGCGATCAAGCGCATAGTGCAGGTTGAATTGCCGTTTGTGCCCGGAGGTATCCGGGATTTGCGTCAGGTGCAAGACATCCCTGACGATGCGCTCCAGTCTGTTGGCATTTTGCTGCACCATCTGTGCCAAGCGCTGTTGTGCCGGGTCTCGCAGGTCTTCAGCGAGCAACGCGTTGGCCTGTGTGATGGCAGCCAGCGGGTTGCGAATTTCATGCGCTACCGCTGCGGACATACGCCCCATGCCAGCGAGTTTCTCGGCGCGAATCCGGGCCTCAAATTCACGTTCATCTTGCAGGAAGAGAACACATAAACCCAGCGTATCGTCTTCTTGGGAATGGGTCAGCCGAGTGCGTACCAACAGGCGCCTCACAGGCCTGCCCTCATGCCGGACTTCAACCTGTGACTGCTGCGGGAGTTGACTGGAAAAACTGATGTTGACCAAGTCCATCAGACCTTGCCAGCCTGCACGTGCGTTCAATACAACGTCGCCTTGAGCAGGTGCTTCCAACAGTGTCTTGGCAGCCGGATTGGCCAAGTGGATTTGCCCCGTGGGCGCGACCACCAGAACACCATCAGCCAGAGATTCAATCACCAACTGGTTGACTTGCTGTTGCATGGCCGCAGCCAGTTGGCTGCGTTTGGCGCGCAATTCAACGCTGGCCAATCGCGTGGCCATTTGGCTTGCAATGAACGAGATGGCGAAACAGCCGGCACCTGTCAATGCAGCCTGAAGCAGGTAGGGGGCGAAGTCACCGTTGCTTTGCACTGACAGCCACGCAGCGTAGCCAAACAGCAGCAATGTGACGCCAGCCGCAGAAGCCACGGCCTGCAAGGCGCTGCCAAGAATGCTGACCATGAGCACAGGCAGCGCCAACAAGGCAGAGTAATTGATGCTGCTGCCCTGTACCAGCTGGAGCACACTGAAGGTCAGGACGTCAAGGCCGACGGTGTGCAGCCATAGCCCGTCGAAAGTCTGTCCCAACTGGCGTGGGTGACCGGTCAGGCGCAACGACAGGGTTGCAATGGCGTAAGCCAGGCACAGGGTCAGAGGTGCGCCCGAAGCTTGGGATGTAAGCAGGTAAATGCCGCCTTGCAAAGCCACCAGCACCCAACCCAAGGTGGCGCGGGCCGTCATGAAGCCGCGCCAGAGTCGATCGAATTCCGCAGGGAGTGCGCTTGCGCTGATGCCTGGCTGCGTAGGCATTTAACCTTCTGCTTGTTGCAGATGAGCCGCAGTGCAATAAAACCCGTTGTGCCCTTTGACCGCATCACTGGCGGGCAGGTGCACGCCACACTGGTGGCAGCACACCATGTTGACCGGTTGTTCTTGATCGGTAGCCGGCCTTTGTCCGGATGCGCCAGACTTGGCAGTCAAAGCACGCCACAACCACAGCGCGGCCAGAAACAGCAGCAAAAAAAACAGGGCTTTCACAGCGTTTTGCCCAGAACAACTTCCATCACAAAGCGTGAACCTACATACGCCAGCAGCAACAAACCCGCCCCCATGTACAAGACACGCACGGCCTGGCGTCCGCGCCAGCCAAAGCGCATCCTGCCAATCAGCAAAACAGCAAAGGTCAGCCAGGACAGAAGCGCAAATACAGTCTTGTGGTTCCACTGTAGCGCGTGCGTGTTGCCGTAAAGTTGACTGCCAAACAGCAGGCCGACCAGCAAGGTGGCCGACAGCAAAGCAAAACCAACGGTCACAAAGCGAAAGGTGAGCCGCTCCATGGTCAGGATCGGCATGCCGGTCCGGGCGTCGGTGGCGTTGCGTATGCGCGCTTCGGCGCGGGTCATAAGCCATGCATGTGCCACTGCGATGGCAAACAACCCGTACGAAGCAATTCCCAGCGCAAAGTGCAATGGCAACCACGCCGATGCATTGGGGTTGAGCGTTGCGCCAGGGAATAGCACGGACAACAAGACGCAGGCCGATCCCAGTCCGGACATGATCCAGGGCTTTTTGAATTGCGGATAGATAAAACCTTCAATCGCATAGACCAGTCCGACCAACCAAGCCGTCAGCGACAAGGCCGGCGCAAAGCCAAAACGTGCCTCGGCCCCCCACAATCCCATGAAAAGCAACATACCATGCAGAATCCATGCGATCCAGACGGCGCTGTTGACGACGACCGCAGACAAGCGGGACGTTCCAGCCGCAGAAACTGCGTACGCAACAGCCGCAGCAAACGCGAGCGATATCGTCATTGAAGAGGCACTGGCTAAAATCATGGCCACAGTTTAGCGTTTTGTAATTTGCCATTTCGAGGTGGCCCAACCCAGGTTTGCACGGCGCAAACGCATCTTATGGCTTCAGCACTTTCAGACAAACTCTCACGCCTGGTCAAGCAGCTTCGCGGCCAGGCCCGTATTACCGAGGCCAATGTCGCCGACATGTTGCGCGAAGTACGGCTGGCCCTGTTGGAGGCCGATGTGGCTTTGCCCGTGGTGCGCGATTTCATCGCCCGCGTCAAGGAAAAAGCGTTGGGTCAGGACGTGCTGGGATCGCTCACGCCGGGGCAGGCGCTGGTGAGTATCGTCAACAAAGAACTGGCCGCCACCATGGGCGACGGTGTGGCCGACATCAACCTGGCGGCGCAGCCTCCAGCGGTGATCCTGATGGCCGGTTTGCAAGGTGCCGGTAAAACCACCACCACTGCCAAACTGGCCAAGCACCTGAGGGAAAGGCGCGGCAAGAAAGTGCTGACGGTGTCGGGTGACGTCTATCGCCCGGCGGCCATCGAGCAGCTCAAGACCGTAACGGCGCAGGCTGGTGCCGAGTGGTTCGCCAGCACGCCCGATCAAAAGCCGGTGGCCATTGCCCTGGCCGCGCTGGACTACGCCAAAAAGCATTTCTTTGACGTGCTGCTGGTCGATACCGCCGGTCGCCTGGCGATTGATGAGGCGTTGATGCGCGAAATACGCGACCTGCACGCCGCCCTCCATCCGGTTGAAACCTTGTTTGTGGTGGATGCCATGCAGGGTCAGGATGCGGTCAACACGGCCAAGGCGTTCGCACAGGCCTTGCCCTTGACTGGCATTGTCCTGACCAAGCTCGATGGTGACTCGCGCGGCGGTGCTGCGCTGTCGGTGCGGCAGATCACCGGTGCGCCGATCAAGTTTGCCGGTACCAGTGAGAAGCTGGACGGTCTGGAGGTGTTTGACGCTGAGCGCCACGCGGGTCGCGTGCTCGGTATGGGCGACATTCTGGCGTTGGTCGAGCAGGTCACAGCCGGGGTGGACATCGCACAGGCACAAAGATTGGCGGCCAAGGTCAAAAGCGGTGCCGGTTTTGACCTGAACGACTTTTTGAGCCAGATCCAGCAGATGAAGCAGATGGGAGGCTTGTCCAGCCTGATCGATAAATTGCCCGCTGCCATGGCAGCCAAAGCGGGCCAGGTGGATGTGGGTCGGGTCGAAAAAGACATCCAGCGCAAGCAAGGCATCATCCACAGCATGACCCCGCTGGAGCGAAGCAAACCCGAGTTGATCAAGGCCACGCGCAAGCGCCGCATCGCTGCGGGCGCTGGCGTTCAGGTGCAGGACGTCAACCGCATGCTCAAAGAGTTTGAGCAGATGCAGGACATGATGAAAAAAATGAAGGGCGGCGGCATGATGAAAATGATGAAGCGCATGGGCGGCATGAAAGGCCTGGGTGGCATGCCGAAAATGCCGTTTTGACAACCGTCACGCAAGGTCTTCGGTGGCTACCTCACCGCGCAGCGTGTAAGTGCGCGTTTCGGTAATGGTGGCATCCACCATTTGCCCGATCAAGCACGGTTGGCCCACAAAATTGACCACCCGGTTGCACTCGGTGCGCCCCATCAGTTCGCCTGCGTCCCGCTTGGACACGCCTTCGACCAGCAGACGCTGACGCGTGCCTACCAGGCTGTCGCTGATGCGCGCCATGTTGGCGTTGATGTTGGCTTGCACCTCTTGCAGGCGGCGCAGCTTGACGGCGTGCGGGGTGTCGTCGTGCAGGTTGGCCGCTGGTGTACCCGGTCGCGGGCTGAAGATAAAGCTGAAGCTGTTGTCAAACCCCACTTGGTCGAGTAATTTCATCAACTTGGCGTGGTCTTCATCGGTTTCACCCGGAAAGCCCACGATGAAATCGCTGCTGAGCGCCATGTTGGGGCGAATGGCGCGCAGTTGGCGCACCGTGCTCTTGTATTCCATGGCGGTGTAGCCGCGCTTCATGGCCATCAGAATCCGGTCACTGCCATGTTGCACCGGCAGGTGCAGGTGGCTCACCAGCTTGGGCAATCTGTCGTAGGCGGCAATCAGCGCGGGCGTGAATTCGTTCGGGTGGCTCGTCACGTAACGGATGCGTTCGATGCCGGGAATGTCGTGAACATAGGCCAGCAGGGTGGCAAAGTCGGCCATCTCCGCCGTGTTCCCCATAGACGCGCGCCAGGCGTTCACGTTTTGCCCCAGTAGTGTGATCTCTTTCACGCCCTGATCGGCCAGGCCAGCCACCTCCTCCAGCACGTCTTCAAACGGGCGGTGCACCTCTTCGCCGCGGGTATAAGGCACCACGCAGTAACTACAGTATTTGGAGCAGCCTTCCATGATGCTGACAAACGCACTGGCACCTTCCACGCGCGCAGCGGGCAGGTGGTCGAACTTTTCGATCTCGGGGAAACTGATGTCCACCTGCGAGTGATTTTGCCGCGCCCGTTCATCGAGCAGCTGCGGCAGGCGATGCAGGGTCTGCGGGCCAAACACCACGTCCACATACGGTGCGCGCTCGATGATGGCAGCACCCTCCTGGCTGGCCACGCAACCCCCCACGCCAATCAGTGCACCGTTCTTTTTGAGGTGCTTGACGCGACCCAGATCAGAGAACACTTTTTCTTGCGCTTTTTCGCGCACCGAGCAGGTGTTGAACAAAATCAGGTCGGCCTCTTCAACGTTGTCAGTGGGCTCGTAGCCTTGTGCGGCACCCAGCACGTCGCTCATCTTGTCCGAGTCGTACTCGTTCATCTGGCAGCCGTAGGTTTTGATGAAGACTTTTTTGGGCATTGGAAAAGCTCTGGTTTACTCTATTATTGATAGCTTCCAGTGCATTAAAATAAAGGGCTGGAGGCATTTTTTATACATGAGGCACATCATGGGCTGACGCACGACCAGGTGCGCCCGTCAATCAGCGCGACGAATCCGGCGCGGACGGTGACGGTTGGGTATCGGACTCAAACCGGACGTTGCCCGTGTTTTGCTGGCCCGCGCGTTTTTGCTGTGCCTCTGCGGGCGTCAATATCCAGACCTCATGCAGCATGCCTTGCGGGTCGCGCAGGTAATTGACCAGCAGGGGTTGGTTGACCAAGGTGGCCGACATCACGATCAGGTTACTGGTATTTTTGATGCGTGCGCCGGGCGATAAACGGGCCGCCTGCCCGTCGAGTAAGGCCAGCGGCGGGGTCGTGACTTGAAGCACGCCGCGCAGCGCGTTGGCGGGAAAGTTCCTGACCACGCCTTGGGCCAGGGCGGGCGCGCAGACCAGCGTCAAGGCACTGCCCCAAGCCACATGGCTCAGCGCACGATGGATACGGGAGAAGCAGCGGTTCATGGTGTTCATCCAGAGGCTGTTGAAGGAGTCACGATTTTAGGTGACTGTCGGGCTTGCGGTGTCGATAGCCGCCAGAGTTATGCAGAGTGTCCTAAACATTCTTGAAGCGTTGCACGCGCAGTACCGAAGCGGTTCGTCGGAGGTTCTTGAACACGGTTTCAAGTTGTGCCAGGTCGCGCACGCTGACGACAAAGCGCAAATCCATCACCCCCTGGGGTGACGCATCCGTCATGTCGATTTGAGTGATGTCCGCCTCGGCGGTGGCGAGCGCATTGGCAACACTGGCCAGCACCCCTTTGCCGTTTTGCACGGTGACGACGATACCGGTTTCAAACATGCGTACTGGCTCGTCCGACCATTCCACATTCATGAAACGCTCGCTGTCCTTGTACTGCAGTTTTTTGGCTACCTGACAATCGCTGGCGTGGATGGTCAGACCTTCACCACGACCGAGATAGCCCACGACCGGGTCGCCTGGAATGGGCCTGCAGCACTTGGCAAACTGTACCGAGGCATTTTCGCTGCCGTCGATCGCCACGTTGTTTTGCGATACCGTTTCATTCACCACGAAACGCTCACGCGTGAGCAGCAAGGCGTCGGGCTTTTCACCGTTGGCAGCCAGCAGTGCTGCCAGTCGCTTGGCCACAATGCTGGCAATGCGCTTTCCCAGTCCAATGTCAGTCATCAGTTCGGCGCGGGATCGGTTGCCGCTGAAACGCAGCAGTTTGTCCCACACGGCGGTATGCGCGTCAGAGGGCAAGGGCAAACTCTGGATGCCTTCAGCGCGCAGCGCCTGCACCAGCATTTTTTCGCCCAGATGCTCCGACTCGGACAAGGCCAATGTCTTGAGGTACTGGCGTATTTTGGAACGCGCGCGTGCGGTGCGCACAAATCCCAGCCAAGCCGGGTTGGGGTTGGCCTGGGGCGAAGTAATGATCTCGATCACGTCGCCATTTTTGATCTCGGTGCGCAGGGGTACTTGCTCATTGTTGACCTTGGCCGCGTGCGTATGGTCACCGACGTTGCTGTGGATGGCATAGGCAAAATCCACCACAGTGGCACCGCGCGGCATGGCCATGATCTGGCTCTTGGGCGTAAACACATACACCGCGTCGGGGAACAGATCCACTTTCACATGATCCCAGAACTCGGACGCATCACGCGTTTCGTTCTGGATGTCCAGCAGCGACTGTAGCCACTGCGACCCCATACGGTCGCCGGGCGTTGCCTGGGTTGCGGCCACTTCTTTGTAGAGCCAGTGTGATGCCACGCCCGACTCTGCAATCAGGTGCATCGCTTCGGTGCGAATCTGGAACTCGACGTTGATGCCGGCCGGGCCAACCAGCGTGGTGTGCAGCGACTGGTAGCCGTTGATCTTGCTGATGGCAATGTGATCTTTGAACTTGCCCGGCACCGGTTTGTAAAGCTGATGCAACACCCCCATGGCGGTGTAGCATTCCAGCAGACTCGGCACAATGACGCGAAAACCGTAGATGTCAGTGACCTGCGCAAAGCTCAGGTTTTTTTCATCCATTTTCTTGTAAATGGAGTAAAGCGTTTTTTCGCGTCCGGCAATGCGTACTTTCAAGCCCTGGCGTGCATAAGCTGTTTCCACGTCAGACTTGACCTTCTGGATCAGGTCGCGACGTCTGGCGCGTGCTTTGGCCACCGCCTTGGCGAGCACGCCGTAGCGCCACGGACGCAAATACCGCAACGACAAGTCTTGCAACTCACGATAGGTCTGGTTCAAACCCAACCGGTAGGCTATGGGGGCATAGACATCGAGCGTTTCTGACGCAATCCGATGCCACTTTTCACGCGGCGCGTCGGACAAGGTGCGCATGTTGTGGCTGCGGTCCGCAAGTTTGATCAGGATCACACGCACGTCGCGTGCCATCGCCAGCAGCATCTTGCGAAACGATTCCGCCTGGCTTTCCTCACGCGTGTTGAACTGCAGTTTATCCAGTTTGGTGAGACCATCCACCAGTTCAGCCACCGACGACCCGAAGCGTTCCACCAGATCGGTCTTGCTAACGCCACAATCTTCCATGGCGTCGTGCAACAGGGCGGCCATCAGCGCCTGCGCATCAAGTTTCCATTCAGCGCATTGCGACGCAACGGCAATGGGGTGGGTGATGTATGGTTCGCCGCTGTTGCGAAGTTGCCCCAGATGTGCTTGATCGGCAAACCGGTAAGCCAGTTTGACGTTGCCCAATTCTGCCGGGCTGAGATACGCCAGTTTGCCGGTCAGCGCGGCAAAACTCGCCGCTGCCGCATTCGCCTCGGCCGGGCTGGGTGACGGATTGCCAACTCGTGTGGGCGCTGCGTCAGTGCGAGAGGTCACGGGGCTGCTCATGCCGCGAATATAGCGCTACCACTGCACGTTGAAGTTTTCCAAAACAAAAAAGCACCGCTGCGCGGTGCCTGTAACCAAGCCGGAACCTGAAGTCAGCTCAGATGGGAACTTTTTTCAGCATTTCGATGCCCACCTTGCCCGCTGCGATTTCGCGCAGCGCAGTCACGCCCGGCTTGTTTTTGCTTTCAACTTTGGGTGTGTGGCCATGACTGAGCATGCGCGCACGATAAGACGCCGCCAGCACCAACTGAAAACGATTCGGAATCTGCGCCAGGCAGTCTTCAACGGTAATACGGGCCATGAAATCTCCTAAACCAGTGAGTTGCACTATGCAATATGTAGTGCCTTGAAGGTGTCAGCCCTTGCGCGGCGCTGTGAAAGGTACTTGAGCCGCTGCGCATGAACAATTGATTTGATGTCAAACAGCGCCCGGTCAAACGACTCGTTGATTATAACGAAGTCAAACCGATCGACATGGGCCATTTCCCGGGCCGCGTTCTCCAATCGCACCTCGATGACCTCCGTGCTGTCTTCTCCCCGGCGCTCCAGGCGTGAGCGCAATTCTTCCCAACTGGGTGGCAGGATGAACAACGTGACCGCGTTGGAAAATATGCTTTTGATCTGCAGCGCGCCCTGGTAGTCGATTTCCAGAATCACGTCGGCCCCCTGTGTCATGCGTTCTTCGATTGCCTTTTTGGAGGTGCCGTAGCGGTGGTTGTGCACGTTGGCCCATTCCACAAACGCGTCGGCTTGCACCATGGCATCAAACTCGGCATCAGAGACAAAAAAGTATTCACGCCCGTGTCGCTCCTGGCCACGCGGGGCGCGCGTGGTATGCGACACCGACGGCTGCACTTGCGCGTCAAGCTCCATCAGTGCCTTGACCAGGCTGGATTTGCCCGCACCACTGGGGGCCGCCACCACAAACAGATTTCCGGGGTAATCGATGGGCATGGTGCTTACTCGATGTTTTGTACCTGTTCACGCATCTGTTCAATCAGTACCTTCATGTCCACAGAGATATGCGTGAGCTCCAGCGCTGCCGACTTCGAGCCGAGCGTATTGGCCTCGCGGTGCAGTTCCTGGATCAGAAAGTCGAGCCGCTTGCCGATATCGCCACCTTGCTGGATCAGCCGTTTGATTTCTTGCAGGTGCGAGCGCAGGCGTGTGAGCTCTTCGGCCACGTCGATGCGAATGGCAAAGGCCGTGGCCTCGGTCAGGGCGCGCTCGTGTGCCATGTCGCTGCTGACACCGTTGTCGCCCACTTGCATGGCATCGTTCCAGCGGTCCAGAAAGCGCTGGCGTTGTTGTGCCACCAGTTGCGGTATCAACGGCTCTGCCTGTTCGACCAAGGCGTGCAATTGGTCAAGATGCCCGAGCAACATGGCTGCCAGGCGGGCACCTTCACGCTCGCGCGCGGCCAGCAGCGCCTTGAGGGTCTGGTCGGCCAGCGCGAGCAATTCTTTGGGCAGGTGCTCGCCGACTGCGGCGGGCGCGTTGCTCAGACGCAAAACGTCGGCCACGCTGAGCGCTGTTGCGTTGGGTAGCCACGCTTTGACGTGGTCTTGCAGGCTGTTGAGCCGCTGCAGTAGCCGGGTAGATGGTTCGCAGACCGGGTCTTGCTCCGTTGTATCCAGGGCCGCCCGCAGTTCGATCTTGCCGCGCTTGAGCTTGGCCGCCAGCTTCTCGCGCAAGGCGGGCTCGCAGGAACGCAATTCGTCGGGCAAGCGAAAGGCAATGTCCAAAAAACGGCTGTTGACAGAGCGCAGTTCGACGCCCAGACGCTTGCCTGGGGATGCCAACGCGACGCCTTCATCTACCTGCCGGGGGGGCTTGCTTTGGGCACTGGCGTAGCCAGTCATGCTGTAAACTGCCATGAGGGTTTCACTTCCAATCATCGGGTTCCAAGAATAACCCGTTTGTGTTGCTCAAGTCTCTTTTGCCTCCAGAAATTATGTCAAAGGTCAAACCTTCCCCACTTCCGCCAGGAACCACCATTGGTGGTTACCGCGTCGTGCGCAGGGTGGCGGCGGGCGGTTTTGGTGTGGTCTATCAGGCCAGCGATGCCGATGGACAGCAGGTCGCCATCAAGGAGTATTTGCCGGCCACGCTGACCAGCCGGGAACCGGGTGCTTTGACGCCGCAGGTGGAACCTGAAAAACTGTCGCTGTATCGATTGGGTTTGAAAAGTTTTTTTGAAGAAGGCCGGTCTCTGGCGCAAATATCGCATCCAGCGGTGGTGAGCGTGATGAACTTTTTTCGTGAAAACGAAACGGTCTATATGGTCATGAATTACCTGGAGGGTGCCAGCTTGCAAGACTATATTGTGCTGGCGCGTGACCTGAAACAACCCAAGGTGTTCCGTGAATCCACCGTGCGATCGCTGTTTGAAGAAGTTCTGCGCGGGCTGCGCATCGTGCACCAGCACAAGATGCTGCATCTGGACATCAAACCGGCCAATATCTTTGTCACCAACGATGACAGAGCGGTGCTGATTGATTTTGGTGCTGCGCGCGAGGTGCTCAGCAAAGAAGGCAACTTTATTCGTCCGATGTACACCCCGGGGTTTGCCGCCCCCGAGATGTACCGTCGCGACAGCACCATGGGGCCTTGGACCGATATTTACGCCATCGGGGCTTGCATGTTTGCCTGCATGCACGGCTATCCGCCCAGTGAAGCTCCCCAGCGCAAGGCGCAAGACCCGCTGGCACAGTCGCTCAAGCGCTTGCAGGGCGTTTATTCCGACAATCTGATTGAGGTGGTGCAGTGGTGCATGTCGATGGATCCGTTCAAGCGCCCGCAGTCGGTGTTTGCCTTGCAAAAAGAGCTCAATCACCCCGGGGAGCGGCGCTACACCCGTCTGGGTGTGGGCGACAAGGTTCGCTTGCAGCTTGGCAACGTGGTCTCTGGCAGCAAAAAGTCGGGGCTCAAGGCAACCGAACCTTACCGTAGTTGATATGAAGTTTTCTGTCTTTCAGGTCAGTCGCAAAGGCGGGCGAAAAAACAACGAAGATCGCATGGGCTACTGCTACACGCGCGCGTCGGTCGCTATGATCCTGGCCGACGGCATGGGCGGACACCCTGACGGAGAGGTGGCTGCGCAGTTGGCACTGGAAAGTGTGGCCAAATTGTTCCAACAAGAAGCCTGCCCCGAGTTGTCCGACGTGGACGCTTTCTTGTCCAACGCGATGTTGCAGGCGCATCACCGTATTTTGCAGTACGGTATTGAGCAGACTATGGCGGATTCTCCGCGTACGACGTTGGTATTGGCGGTGGTGCAAGGCGGTACCTTGCATTGGACTCATTGCGGGGATTCGCGCCTGTATCTGGTGCGCCAAGGACGCTTGATCGCGCGCACGCGCGATCATTCGCTGGTGGAGCAGCAGCATAACAAGCCGGTCAAAACTGCCCCAGCCAACCGTAATGTCTTGTTTACGTGCCTGGGTTCTCCCGCCAACCCCGTTTTTTCTGTCAATGTTTCAGTTGATCTCAGGCATGGCGATCGCGTCATGCTGTGTTCGGATGGGCTGTGGGCAGCCTTGACCGACGAAGCGATTGTGCGTGAGCTCAGCAACAAGCCGGTGGACATGGCGGTGCCCGATCTGGTGGAACAGGCCTTGCGTGCCAGCGGTAACACCTCTGACAACGTGACTTGCCTGGCGCTGTCGTGGGATGCCCCCGACCAGATCGACACATCTGATTCCAACGGCGAGCAGGAAGCCGTCACGGGTGGCTTTTTTGCGTCAACCGTACAACTGGGCTGGTCTGACACTGAGGTCGAGGCAGAAGTGCTCGATGATGCGGCTATTGAGCGCTCCATTGCCGAGATCAATGAAGCCATTCGACGGTCGGCCAAAAAAGCCTCGTGATTTTTACCTCCAAGGAACCCGATGACGGACTTCATTCGCAGTAGCGGCCGCGCCGCTGATGCCATGCGCGCGGTGCGCATCACCCGCGGCTATACCGTGCATGCCGAAGGCTCGGTCTTGATCGAGTTTGGCAACACCAAAGTGTTGTGCAACGCATCGGTGCTGGACAAGGTGCCGTCGCATAAAAAAGGCAGCGGTGAAGGTTGGGTGACCGCCGAATACGGCATGTTGCCGCGCGCCACCCACACGCGCGGTGAGCGCGAAGCCGCGCGCGGCAAGCAGTCGGGGCGCACGCAGGAAATCCAGCGCCTGATCGGTCGCAGCCTGCGTAGCGTGTTTGACCTGAAAAAACTGGGCGAGCACACGCTGCACCTGGACTGCGACGTGATTCAGGCCGACGGCGGCACCCGAACTGCCGCCATCACCGGTGCGTTTGTCGCCGCGCGTGACGCGGTGGACTGGCTGCTGGCGCAGGGCAAGATTGCGCAGTCGCCCGTTGTGCAGTCGGTGGCTGCCATATCGGTGGGCATCGTACAGGGCACGCCGCTGCTGGATCTGGAATACGTGGAAGACTCGGCGTGTGGCACCGACATGAACGTGGTGATGACCGGTGCGGGTCACTATGTTGAAGTGCAGGGAACGGCCGAGGGCGCTGCCTTTACCCGCGCCGAGATGGACCGGCTGCTGACGCTGGCCGACAAGGGCATTCGTGAACTGATTGGGTTGCAACAAAAATCGCTATCTTAAAAATAGCTATCAGCGCATATAAATAAAAAACACTTGCGGGTCAGATCACTCGTGCAGCGATGTGCTCTGACCCCAACTATTCAGCAGAGACCATTTTGTTATGAAAATTGTTCTGGCCTCCAATAACCCCGGCAAGCTCGCTGAGCTGCAGGTGATGTTTGCCCCGCTGGGCTTTGAGTTGATCACGCAAGGCAGTCTGGGCATTCCCGAGGCGCCCGAGCCGCATCACACTTTCATCGAAAACGCGCTGGCCAAAGCGCGCCACGCAGCGCACGCCAGCGGGCTGCCCGCAGTGGCCGACGACGCGGGTTTGTGTGTGGATGCTTTTTGCGGCCTGCCCGGCGTGGATACGGCGTATTACGCTACAAAATTTGGTTACCCCAAGAGCGACGACAACAACGTGACGGCGTTGCTGGAGCAGATGGCAGGCATCACCCAGCGGCGCGCCGCCATGGTCTGCACGCTGGTGGCGCTGCGCAGCCCGCAAGACCCCGAGCCGCTGGTGGCGGTGGGTCGGGTGGTGGGCGAGATCGCCCCTGAGCGGCGCGGCAGCAACGGTTTTGGCTTCGATCCGGTGATGTTCATCCCCGAGTTTGGCCAGACTTTTGCCCAGTTACCGGTTGCGGTCAAAAACGCCCACAGCCACCGGGGCCGGGCGGCGGCGGCGATGGTTGCGCTAATGCGTGAGCGCTGGATGTGACGGACGGTTGGGTGCAGCGAGCTGTTTGGCCGCAAAGTCCGAATGACCCGGGTGCGCCTGGCGTTATTGGCGGTGGCAGCTTGGTCAGACTGACCCGCACGGCGAGGCCTTTGGGCAGCTTCCTCATGCTGGAGTACCAGAAATCGTCAGCTGCCCAAAGGCCTCACCGCGCTAGGCGGTGTCGGTTTCCTTGCTTTTACACAGGCGATTGCGCACCCGAAATTCGCGTGGCAGTCGGTGGGGGCGACCGCCGATTTCTGGTACTCCAGTATGAGGCGGGCGCCCCCACCGGCTGCCGCGCGGGGCGTACCCAAGTCCCATGCACATCTGCCCCCCAGCCGCAAGAGAAGTCCCAGTACCTGCCAACAACGTTTCACAAACGCCCCCATGATCCCGATCCAGCCTGAGCGCCCACTGCCTGAGGACCCGGTGCCGCCGCACGACATCCAGCACTACATGCGTGCTGGCACGCTGCAACTGCCCACACTGCCCCCGCTGTCGCTCTACGTCCATCTGCCTTGGTGCCTTAAAAAGTGTCCTTACTGCGACTTCAATTCACACGAAATGCGCGCGGCAGATGTGCCCGAGCAACCGTACTTGAACGCCTTGCTGGCGGATCTGGAATCTGCCTTGCCGCTGATCTGGGGCCGCAGCGTGCAGACCGTGTTCATCGGTGGCGGCACGCCCAGCCTGTTTTCGCCGCAGGCCATTGACCAGCTCATCGGCGGCATCCGCGCCCGCGTCAAACTCGCTGCCAACGCCGAAATCACGCTCGAGGCGAACCCCGGCACGTTCGAAAAAAACCGCTTCAAGGCCTTCCGTGCGGCTGGGGTCACGCGCCTGTCGGTGGGGGTGCAGAGCTTCAGCGACGGTTTCTTGCAAACGCTGGGCCGTGTACATAATCGGGCCCAGGCCATTGATGCGCTTGCAGAAGCAGCTACAATTTTTGATGCGTTCAATGTGGACTTGATGTACGCCCTGCCGGGGCAAACCCTGGCAGACCTGCAAGCTGACCTGACCACCGCGCTGTCATTTCATCCGCCGCACCTGTCTGTGTACCACCTTACGATTGAGCCCAACACTTACTTTGCCAAGTTCCCGCCGGTAGCGGTGGACGACGACGTGGCCGCAGACATGCTCGATTTGCTCACCGCCACTACCGGGCAGACCGGTATGGCACGCTATGAGGTGTCGGCCTACGCTCGCGCGGGCCACGCCTGCCAGCACAACCTGAACTACTGGCAGTTTGGCGACTATCTGGGCGTGGGTGCGGGCGCGCACAGCAAGCTCAGTTTTGCACACCGTGTACTGCGCCAGGTGCGGCTGCGTGACCCGGCACGCTATATGGCGCAAGCCCTGTTGGGGCGCTGCGTGGCGCAAGAATTTGAGGTCAAACGCGCTGAGTTGCCGTTCGAATTCATGCTCAATGCATTGCGGCTGGCGCACGGGTTTGAGCTCAAATTGTTTACCGAGCGCACCGGGCTGCCGTTGTCGGCCGTGCAGGCACAGATCGAACTTGCACAACAGCGGGGCTTGATGACGCTGGATGACACCCATGCCCGGCCCACGGTGCGCGGTTTTGACTTTCTGAATGATTTGCAGGCCTTGTTTTTGCCAGTTGCTTGGGCGTAAGCTGTAGTCACCATGTTTTTTATTTACGGAACCACGGGCCAGGTATTTCGCGGCAGCATGGAGCAACTGCAACAGGTTGGAGGTGTCGGGGCGCTGTCGCGCAGCAGGCGGGCGCAGGCGGTGGCGCGCGACGGGCGTGACCTGGCCGACGACACCAGCGGGGCGTTCTTGCCCGATGCCAAAGCGCAGGCCACCAAAGTGGAGCCGCACCAGGACGCACTGGCTGCGTATGCCCAAACGGTCACGCATGAGCGCCACCCGTTGTCCACCGTGGCCGACCTGATGAGCCGCCAGGTGGTCACCTTGCCCGGCAGCGCCAGCGTGTTGCAGGCCTGGCAACTGCTGGCAGAACACAAGGTGGGGCAAGCACCGGTGGTGAACACGCAGGGGCTGTTGGTGGGGCTGCTTACGCGCGCTGATTTGATGCGCGCGGATCGTTTGCCGTCGCCCGAAAGCCACGCGCTGGTGTGGCGCGCGCTGATGCAGCAAAACGTGCAAGACATCATGTGGACACCGATGCCCGGCGTGGCACCTGAGTCTGACATTCGCCGTGTAGCGCGGGTGTTGCTGGACACTGGCTTGCCAGGGCTGCCAGTGGTGGACGAGCAGGGCCGGGTGATCGGGTTTATCTCGCGCTCAGACATCTTGCGCGCCGTGGTGACAGACCCGCCGCTGGATTTGTGGGGCTGACCTTTCAATCTCGGTTCAAGCAGGTTTACGGATAAAAACAGGCTGCCGCCCTTGTGATACCTGCGTTACTAGCTATGAAATGTGTCATCGTTTGGCATTGCCCCTGAACGCACCAGTCGTAGTCTGGCGTGAACTCCGAGCGGGTCAGGCGTAGCTCTTGCGGGTAGGGTATGGTTGGCGTGTAGTGGTACCAGCCACCGCGCGGCACGGCGTCGGGCGGGGGTTCCATGCCCGCCCCGGAACCTTTGATGCGCGCTGCCACGGCGTGCAACCGGGGTAGCCCGGTGACGGGGTCGATCTGCACGCGGTAGTCTTCTTCCCAGCGCACGCGCTCGATCGAATGGGTCCAGGCCAAGGTGAAGGCTTGGGTGGCCACAAACACGCGGTCGTGGCGAGGTGCTGGGCCAGCCTGAGCGCTGGCCTGCGCCGCCACCGGTGCGGTCAGCGCGGCCGGTGGCGGGGGCGGTGTGGCGCTCAGGGCACCAACCAGGCTCAGGCAGACACCCAGCGTGGGCATGGCAGGCAGCGGGTCGGTGGGCCTACAGGGTGATGGGCCAGGCGGTGTTCAGGCCGGATGCTGGGCCGACTGGCGCGTGCGCCACACATGCCACGCCACAAACAGGGCCACGGCGGCAAAGCCCAGCTCGTCGGTCAGCGGCACAGCGGCCACCAGCAAGCTGGCCGCCAGCACCGCTACGACGCGCTCGGCCCAGTTCAGCGGCGTCCACAAAAAGCCCACCGTGCCCGCACCCCACAGCCCAATGGCCACCGTCGCCTTCACTACCACATAAGCGGTCGCGCCCCAGTCGTCTCCTTGCAGCATCAGCGCTGGGCTATAGACGGCGATATAGGGCACGACAAAGCCGGCAATGGCAATACGCACCGCCTGCATGCTGATTTTTAGCCCACTTTCCCGCGCAATCGGCGCGGCGGCAAACGCGGCCAGTGCCACCGGTGGGGTCAGGTCGGCCATGATGCCAAAGTAAAACACAAACATGTGCGACACGATCAGTGGCACGCCCAGTTTCAGCAGTACCGGTGCGGCCAGCGAACTGGTGATGATGTAGTTGGGAATAGTCGGAATGCCCATGCCCAGAATCAGGCAGATCACCATGGTGAGTAACAACGCTAAAAACAAGCTGCTTTCGCCTACCGCGATGATGCGTCCACCCAGCTCGGCAGCCACCCCGGTGAGGTTGATCATGCCGATGATCACGCCCACCAGCGCGCAGGCAATGGCCACCGGTAGCGCGTGACGCGCACCGTCCACCAGCGCCTTGACCGCCAACTGGCGCGCGTCAGCACCGACCCGGCGCGCGTAGGTTGCGGCAATCAGCAGCGCCGTGAGCACAAAAAAGGTCCCCACGCCAAACTTGAAAAACCCCGCGCACGCCAACCCCAGCAGCAGCCAGAACACCACGCGCAAGCCGGTTTGCGCCACGCCGGTCATCACCGCCGCGCCAAAAATAAGCAGAACCGTCAGCGCCAGCCCCACCGTGCCGGAAAACAGCGGCGTGTAGCCTGAGAACAGCAGCACCACCAGCCCGATCAGCGGCAGCAGCAGATGCCAGCGCAGCTTCACGGCGGCCCATGGGTCCGGGCAGTCTTCTTTGGCCAGGCCGTCCAGCCCCTTGCGCCCGGCCTCCAGATGCACCATCCAGAATGCGGTCAGAAAGTACAGAATGGCCGGTATCAGCGCTGCCTTGACAATGGTCACATACGGCACGTTGATGGTCTCGGCCATGATGAACGCCACCGCGCCCATCACCGGCGGCATGATCTGCCCGCCCATGCTGCTGGTGGCTTCCACGCCACCAGCAAACGCCGGGCTGTAGCCAAAGCGCTTCATCAAGGGAATCGTGAACTGCCCGGTGGTGACCACGTTGGCCACGCCCGAGCCGTTGATGGTACCCATCAGCGCGCTGGAAATCACTGATACCTTGGCCGGGCCGCCGCGCGTGTGGCCGACCGTGCCCAGGGCAAAGTCGGTGAACAGCGCAATCATCCCTGCCTGCTCCAGAAACGCGCCAAACAGGATGAACAAAAAGATGTAGCTTGACGACACGTAGGTGGGCGTGCCGTAGATGCCTTCCGTGCCAAAGCCCAGTGTGCTGACGATCTGGTCCAGACCAAAGCCGCGGTGCGCCAGGCTGCCCGGCAAATACTGCCCCCACAGCCCGTACGCCAAAAAAAACGCGCACACCAGTGGCAGGCCCCAGCCCATGGCGCGCCGCGCCGCTTCAAACACCAGCGCCACGCTGACCACGCCGATGACCCAGTCCATCGGAATCAGCTCACCGGCGCGCAGCGTCAGGTCGGCTTCATAGCGCCAGTGGTACAGGCTGAACACAAAGCCGGTCAGCCCCAGCGCCCAGCCCAACACGCGACCAACGCCACGCAAGCGTTGGCTGTGCCCAAACGGCGGGTAAAGCAAAAAAATCAGCCACAGCACAAACCCCACGTGCACCGCGCGTACCACCTGGCTCGACAAAGGGCTGAAGGCGGCCGTAACAAGCTGAAAGGTAGAGAACGCGATTGCTATCCAGAAAATAGCTGTGTGCGCTTGTTCTGCTTGATCTGTCGCCTGATTTGTCATACTTACTTCAGCACACCCACTTCACGGTAATACTTTTCCGCACCCGGGTGCAGCGGCACGGGCATGCCCTTGATGGCGTTTTCGCGCTTGATGGTTTTGGCCGCGTTGTGCGCTGCGTACAAGGTATCGATGCCTTCGTACATGGTCTTGGCCATTTGGTAGGCCAGCTCATTGGACACGCCCGCGTGCGTCACCAAAAAATTGGGAATGGCGGCGGTGGCCACGTCGGCCGTCTGGCCGGTGTAGGTGTTGGCCGGGATGATGGCAGGCTGGTAAGCCGCATCACCCACCCTGGCGACCACGTCAGCGGGCACGGCTACCACAACAATTTTGATGGCGGTGGCCAAATCGCGAATCGACGCCACACCCAGGCCGGCCGACTGCAAAGTGGCGTCCAACTGGCGGTTCTTCATCAGTTCGACTGACTCGCCAAACGGTAGATACTCCACCTTGCCAAGCTCCTTGTAGGTCAGCCCGGCGGCCTTCAGGATGGCGCGCGCGTTCAGTTCAGTGCCCGACTTGGCTGCGCCCACGCTGATGCGCTTGCCTTTGAGGTCGGCCAGCGTCTTGATACCGCTGTCGGCGTTGGCCACGATCTGGATGTAGTTGTTGTAGGTGGCGCTCAAGCCGCGCAGCTTGTCGAGCTTGGTCTTGAAGCCCGATTCTGCGTCACCCTTCCAGGCGTTGGAGACCGAATCGCCCAGCGCCAGCGCCAGTTCGCCCCGGCCCGCTTGCAGCAGGTTGAGGTTTTCGGCACTCGCCTTGGTGACCTGCGCGGTGGAGCGCGTGTTGGGAATGGCTTTGGCGTAAATCTGGCTTAAAGCGACGCCAAGTGGGTAATAGACCCCACTTTGACCACCGGTCAGGATGTTGACGAACTGTTGCGACTGGGCGCTGACGGCCGTTGCGGCAACGGCGGCAACCAGGGCAACCATCGTGCCCCATTTTTTGAATAAACGCATACTGAAATCTCCTGTTGTGTAAAAGGGATGGAAAACCAAGCACGTGAATTTTGCATCAAGTCAGCGTGCTGGTGTCGTTGTTGGTGTCCTGATATCGCTGCGCAGGCTCAGACCACCTGCTTGACGTTTTTGCTCACCCAGCGCGGGGCGGGAAACGTTCGAGCTGAACCGCTCTCGGAGCATTTGCACTTGTGTCTCCAGGGTGTCAGCCTGGGCAATTTGTGCGCGGTAACGGTTCAGCACCAGATAGGCGGTTTCGATCAGCTTGCTGCTCAGGGTCTGTTGGCCTTGCGCCAACAGCTCCGTTACCGCAGCGCCGGGATCACCGGCCAGCGTTTGCGCCATCGCCACTTCGGCCAGCTTGAGCACTCGCGCACTGGCACCGCGAATCTGCTCGGCGTAAGGTGGATGTACCGTCGCCGCACTGGCCAGCAGCTCTGACTGCAACCGGGTGCCCCCAAAACGCAGCCCCAGCGTATCGACGACGGCCACCACTTCGTCGAGCTGGATCGCCTTGCATGCCAGCAGCGCCAGCAGCGTCAGCAGGTTGCAGGCTGATTCAAAGTCAAAGTCAAGGTCGCGGATGCGCTGGCAGTGCGTTCGCACCGAATCGAGCGCCTGGCCAAAATGCCCGCGCGAGATCAGCACCAGTGTTTGCACAATTTCAGCCAAGCGTTGCGGTCGCGCGGCCTCAGGGTGACGTTCGATCAAGCGGGCGAAGTCGTCGGCGCAGCGCTGCAAGCCTTTGTAGTCGCCACTTTCCAGCCGGACGAACGCCAGCAGCACGAGCGTCTGGCAATCGAACATCTTGGAATCGAGTCCGAGACGCACGGTACGGTCCAGGATGGGTTCGGCGGCCTTGCGCTCGCCCATAAAAAAAGTCATCAGCGCCAGGTTTTGCAGGCGACTGATCGATGCTGGCGTCATTTGGCTGGCGAGCTGGTAGGTATTGAGCGCGGCGTCAAGATTGCCTTGTGCAAACTGGGCCCGGCCCAGCACGTCATAGGCGTCGGCATAGTCGGGATCTTCGTGTACCAGGTTTTCCAGCGTACTGACGGCTTTTACCGTCTCGCCGCTGTCAAGCTGGGCCCGCGCCACGCCCAGCTTGGCCCACGGCAAGGTCTTGGCCTGCACCACCGCCTGGTACAGCGCTTGTGCCTGGTCAAATTGGCCGGTGCGCAGCAGCAGCTCGGCACCGACGCGTGCGGCGTACAGCCAGAACAGGCCGCGCGACTCAAAGCGCTGCACACACAGTTGCGCAGCGGCCTCAAACTCTTGTGCCTCGATCGCCATAAAAATGTCTTGCAGTGATGCCTTGCGAACGCGGGCTTGATGCAGCCGCTCGGCCAATTGCGATGCACGATGCGGTTTGAGCAGATAGCCGTCCAGCGCTGATTCGGCGGCTTCGGCCACCCGTGCGTAGGTGGCTTCGCCGGTGACCATGATGAACACCGTGGAAAAAGGCAGCAACTGATTGCGCCGCAGGTCGTCCAGCAGGTCTTGCCCCGACATGGTGTCGCCCTGAAAGTGCAGTTCACACAAGACCACATCAAACTTGCGGTATTCCAGTTGGCGTCTGGCGTCAACCAGGCGACTGGTTTGGACAACCGTGCCCATACCAAAGTCACGCAACTGTGACACCAGGATACCGCGCGAGGTCGGGTTGCCGTCAACAACGAGTGCCGAGCTGGTGGAAAGGTCGTCTGGTTCAAGTGCCATGGCGCGCGATTGTTGCACCAATAAGCGGCGTTGCTCTAAACTGAACGCACCATGCCATCATCCCCAACCAACCTGTCCACCCTGATCAACAACGCATTGACGCTGCAACGCAATGCTTATCTGGCACAGCCGGTGCCCAGTCTGCAACAACGTGTGGCCGATTTGCGCAAGCTACAGTGCTTTGTACGTGAACACCAAGAGGCACTGTGCGACGCCATCAGCGCAGATTACGGACATCGTTCGCGTCACGAAACCCTGTTGGCCGAAATCTTTCCGGTGGCCGACGGCATTGACCACATCCTCGGTCACCTGCGCGGCTGGATGCGGCCGCAGCGGCGCAGTGTGGACTGGCGCAGTTTTTTTGGTGCGCGCAACCAGGTTATCCCGCAGCCATTGGGCGTGGTGGGCGTGATCGTGCCGTGGAACTTTCCGCTCAATTTGAGTCTGGTGCCGCTCTCCTACATCTTTGCGGCGGGCAACCGCGCCATGGTCAAGATGAGCGAAAACTCGCGCCACCTGTGCGCCTACCTGCAAGCGCATCTGCAGCCGCTTTTCCCACCCGACAAGTTGCAGTTTTTTGACGAAACCGGCGGCGTTGGCATTGAATTTTCCAGGCTCAAGTTCGACCATCTTCTGTTTACCGGTTCGGGGCAAACCGGCAAGTCGGTCATGGCTGCCGCCGCCGCCAACCTGTGCCCGGTGACGCTCGAGCTGGGGGGCAAGGCGCCGGCCGTGGTGTGCGACGACTTCCCGCTGGCCACAGCGGTTGAGCGGATCATGTTTGTGAAGTTGCTCAACGCCGGGCAGATCTGTACCACGGTGGATCACGCCTGGCTGCCAGCGGGCAAGGTGGATGACTTTGTTCGGCTGGCGCGGGGTATCGTGGTGCAGCGCTACCCCAGTCTGGCCAGCGCCGACTACACCTCGATCATTGATCAGCGTTCGTTTGACCGCCTACTCCAAGCGCTGGACGAAGCGCGCAGCCGCGGCGCGCAGGTGCTGCAACTGATCGACGGCCCGGCGTTGGACGCGGCCACGCGCAAGCTGGCACCGGTCATCGTGCTGAACGCCCCGGCTGACTGCGCCCTGATGCAGCGCGAAATTTTTGGCCCGATTCTGCCGCTGCGTAGCTACACCCGGTTGGATGAGGTGGTGACCAGCATCAACGCCGGGCCGCGCCCGTTGGCAATCTATCCGTTTAGCTACAACAGCGCGCAGGTGCAGTACCTGATTGACCATGTGATGAGCGGTGGCGTTTCGGTCAACGACGCGTTGTTCCACGTGGGGCAGCACGACTTGCCCTTTGGCGGCGTGGGCGACTCGGGCATGGGCCACTACCACGGCCGCGAGGGTTTTCAGACGTTTTCCAAGTTGCGCCCGGTGTTTACCCAGGCGCGCTGGAGTTCACTCAAATTCCTGATGCCACCCTACGGCAAGTTTGCCGAGCGCGTGTTGGCGTTTCTGATTAAATCCTGATCAGTTGGGGTCAGAGCACGTCGCTGCGCGAGTGGTCTGACCCACAAATTCAACGACCGGCGCTGACGTCGGCCACTGTCAACGCGGTCATGTTGACCACCCGGCGTACCGTACTGGACGGAGTGAGCACGTGTGCGGTCCTGGCCGCGCCCAGCAGGATCGGGCCAACCGTCACACCATTGCTACCGGTCATCTTGAGCACGTTGAACAGGATGTTGGCCGCGTCCAGGTTCGGGCAGATCAGGATGTTGGCCTTGTCAGAGAGAGAGTTGACCGGCAGCGTATTGCCGCGGATCGATTCGGACAAGGCAGCGTCGCCCTGCAGCTCGCCGTCGCATTCGATGTCGGGGTGGGCGGCCTTGAACAGCTCGGTGGCGCGGCGCATCTTGCGCGCCGAGGCGCGTTGCGACGAGCCGTAATTGGAGTGCGACAGGAAAGCCACCTTGGGCGGCACGCCAAAGCGGCGCACCTCGTCGGCGGCCATACGGGCAATGGCGCACAGCTGCTCGGCGCTGGGGTCTTCGTTGACGTAGGTGTCGGCAACAAAGATCGAATGGTGCTCGAGCATCAGCGCGTTGAGCGTGGCAAAGGTGTCCACGCCCGCCTTCAGGCCAATGACGTCGCGCACATGGTCCAGATGCACGTCAAAGCGGCCGTGCAGGCCGCACAGCATGGCATCGGCGTGGCCGAGTTTGACGCTCAGGGCCGCAATGGTGGTGGTGCTGCGGCGCACGGCAGCCTTGGCCGCCTCGGGGCTGACGCCGTCGCGCCCTTTGAGCTGGTGGTAGGTTTCCCAGTATTGCCTGAAGCGTGGGTCGTCCTCGGGGTTGACCACTTCCACGTCTTTGCCGATGTGCAGACGCAGACCCGCTTTGGCAATGCGTGCTTCGATCACGGCCGGGCGGCCGATCAGGATCGGGCGCGCCAGGTTGCCTTCCACAACCATCTGCACGGCGCGCAGCACGCGTTCGTCTTCGCCCTCGGCGTAGGCCACCCGCTTGCTGGCAGCCGGTGCGTTGCGCGCCGCGTTGAACACCGGCTCCATCAGCATGCCGGTGGAGTAGATGAAGCGCGACAGCTCGAGCCGGTAGGCGTCCATGTCCTTGATGGGACGTTTGGCCACGCCGCATTTGGCGGCGGCTTCGGCCACGGCGGGTGCAATGCGCAGGATCAGGCGTGAATCGAAAGGTTTGGGGATGATGAAATCTGGCCCGAACGCCAGGTCTTGCCCGGCGTAGGCGCTGGCCACTTCTTCGCTGATGTCGGCTTTGGCCAGGTCGGCAATCTGGCGCACGCATGCCAGCTTCATTTCTTCGGTGATCTGGGTGGCGCCACAGTCCAGCGCACCACGGAAGATGTACGGGAAGCACAGCACGTTGTTGACCTGGTTGGGGTAGTCGCTGCGTCCGGTGGCGATGATGCAATCCGGCCGGGCGGCCTTGGCCAGCTCAGGGCGGATTTCAGGTTCCGGGTTAGCCAGCGCCAGGATGATGGGCTTGGGTGCCATCGTCTTGACCATCTCTGGGGTGAGCACGCCGGCGGCTGAACAACCCAGGAACACGTCGGCGCCGTTGACGGCATCGGCCAGCGTGCGCTTGGGCGTGTCCTGCTCAAACCGTGCCTTGGACTTGTCGTAGCCACCCGGGCGGCCCTTGTAAACCACGCCCTTCGAGTCGCAGATGAACACGTTCTTGACCTGCACCCCCAGGCCCACCATCACGTTCAGGCAGGCAATGGCAGCCGCCCCGGCGCCCGAGACCGCCACCGTCACGTCCTCGATTTTTTTGCCCACCAGGTCCAGCGCATTGACCAGCGCTGCGCTGCTGATGATGGCGGTGCCATGCTGGTCGTCATGGAACACCGGGATGCCCATACGTGCCTTGAGTTTTTCTTCGATGTAGAAGCACTCAGGCGCCTTGATGTCTTCCAGGTTGATGCCGCCCAGCGTGGGCTCCAGGCTGGCGATGATCTCTACCAGCTTGTCCGGATCGTGCTCGGCCAGTTCGATGTCGAAGACGTCCACGCCGGCAAACTTCTTGAACAGGCAGGCCTTGCCTTCCATTACTGGCTTGCCCGCCAGCGGGCCGATGTCGCCCAGACCCAGCACGGCGGTGCCGTTGGAGATGACGGCCACCAGATTGCCACGGCTGGTGTAGTCGTAGGCCAGATCGGGGTTGGCCTGAATCTCCAGACACGGATAAGCTACACCGGGCGAATACGCCAGCGACAGATCGCGCTGGTTAATTAGCGGCTTGGTCGCGGTGACAGAAATCTTGCCGCGCGTGGGCAGACGGTGATATTCGCGGGTGGCATCGCGCAGGGCGAGCTCGGCGGGTGACAGTTCTTTGCTCATGGCGTCTCCTGGGGTTCTTGCGGGAAGGCGCAACTTTACCCCCGCAGACCCGCCAGCGATAGCCACCCAAAAGACGGTTTTTTGACGCTCGTCAATAGAACGTCATTCGGTCGGAAACGCGATTTACATCTGCCCTTCGGTCAGGGTGTCGAGCTGAAAGGTACCGCTCTTGTGCCACAGCCAGGTGTCGGTGTACGTCACGCGCCCCAGGCGCACCGGTGCGGGATAGGGGGCAGCGGCGCGCACGGTGCGTTCAATGTCGGCCATCACCTCCGGGGCGTGCCGTGGGGCGCGCATCCAACTGGTGTTCGTGACATTGCCCCAGCCGTCCACCTCGACTTGCAGCACGCCTACGGCGTACAACAGGGGCGGCATTCTGCCGTGGTAGATACGGTCAGAATTTTTGCTGTACAGATGGCGCGCAGCGTCCTGACGGTAATCGCGTGGCGTACGCGCCTGCGACACAAAGGTCGGCGCGGGCACAGTCATAACAGGTGGTGGAACCACAACGATCGGCTTGGGGGCCGGTTTGGGCGGTGGCGGGGGAGGTGCAGGTGGCAGGGGTGTTGACGTGCAGGCGGCCAGCAACGCAGCCACAGTGCTGACGTACAACCAGCCAAGCGTTGCCCGGCGCACAAGAATGGATTCAGGTTGCTGCATGGTCGGTCTCCTCAATATCTATTTCGGCTTGTCTGTTGGCCGTACTTTGCCCGATAAAGCTCCGTTTGTGCATCCCTGCCCCCGAAAAAGCGGTAAAAATGTGTGACAGCTTGTGTCAAACGCTTGCCTTGTCGGCCTCAGTCGTGAAGGAATCGGCAAAGAATTCGTCCGCAGGAAGACCCGCTGCCAGGTAGTCGCGCCGGGCGGAATCTACCACGACGGGTGCGCCGCAAGCGTACACCTGGTGACCCGACAAATTGGGGGTATCTTGCAACACCGCCTGGTGCACAAAGCCGCTGCGCCCGCGCCAGTCGTCTTCTGGGAGCGCGTCTGAAATGACCGGCACGTAGTGCAGCCACGGCAACTCGGCGAGCTTGCCGCGCACCCAGTGCTCCAGATACAGGTCGGCGGGGCGACGCCCACCCCAGTACAGCGTGGCGGGTCGCTCCGTGCCCGACTGCTGCATGTGCTCGACCAGCGCCTTGATGGGCGCAAAACCGGTACCCGAAGCCAGCAAAATGATCGGCTTGGCGCTGTGTTCGCGCAGGTAAAAGCTGCCAAACGGACCTTCAATGCGCAGAATGTCCCTTTCTTTCAGTGTGCCAAAGACCTGGTCGGTGAACAGGCCGCCTGGCATGTGGCGAATGTGCAGTTCCAGCCCCTGTCCGATCAGATGCGGCGCGTTGGCCATGCTGTAACTGCGGCGTTTGCCATCTTTGAGCAAGAATTCCACGTATTGACCGGCGTGGTACTGAAAGACCTCGCTGGCTGGCAGTTGCAATTGCAGGCGCATCACGTCGGCGCAGAGTTGCTCCATCTGGCGCACGCGCGTGGGCATTTTCTTGAGTGGCAGCGCGCCTTCGGGGGTGACCTGGCGTGATTCCAGTGCAACGTCGCTGGCAGCGCTGGCGCAGCAGGTCAGGATGTAGCCTTGTGCTTGTTCCTGCCTGCTGAGCGCTTTGTCTTGATGCGCACCCAATGTGACTTGGCCACTGAGCAACTTGCATTTGCAGGAACCGCAGGCACCGTCCTTGCAACCATACGGCAGGTTGACGCCCTGGCGAATACCGGCCGTCAGAATGGTTTCGTCAGTGGCAACGGTAAAACTGCGGCCGCTGGGCGCTACGCTGACGTGAAAATTGTGGCAGGGTTGATTCATCGCAAACTGGTTGTGGTTATCCTTGGCACATTTCCGCCATGACGCAAAGGTGTTTATTTTGCCTGCTTGCACAAGCCCCCATCCGTTGATGTACGCCAGCCGGCCTGGTGCTTTGCCCGCGCGCTTTCGGCGCGAACGTGTGCTGTTGGTGGGGTGTGGTGATGTGGGTGTGCGCGTGGCGGCGCAGATGCGCGGGCGAGTGCGCCTGCTGGCGCTGACTTCGAGTGCCAGTCGGGTCAAAGAGTTGCGCGCGCTGGGGATAACCCCATTGCAGGGCAACCTGGAGTGGCCCGCCAGCCTGACCCGGCTGGGTGGTCTGGCTACCCGCGTGGTGCACCTGGCACCGCCTCCTGACGGCGGCGACGGCGACCCGCGCACCCTGGCGCTGGTGCGCACGCTGCGCAGGCGCAGGCCGCCCCGGTCGTTGGTGTATGGCTCCACCAGCGGCGTGTATGGTGACTGCAGGGGTGAAGTTGTTACAGAAACGAGAGCTACTGACGCTTATACGGCAAGGGCTGGAAGACGAATTGATGCAGAAAACCTGGTGCGCTACCTGGGCCGCGCCGCTGCCGTGACATGCACCGTGTTGCGCATTCCAGGCATTTACGCGCCCGACCGCGTGGGCGGCACGCCGCGCGAACGCTTGCTTAAAGGCATACCGGTTCTGCGTGCTGAAGACGACGTATTTACCAACCATGTGCACGCCAACGACCTGGCGCGTGCCTGTGTGGCTGCGCTGTGGCGCGGCAAGCCCCAGCGCATCTACAACGCCAACGACGACAGCGTGCTGAAAATGGGCGACTACTTTGACCTGGCCGCCGACCTGTACGGCTTGCCACGCCCTGCGCGTGTGCCGCGCAGCACCGCGCCGAAACACATTTCATTGCTCTTGCTCAGCTTTATGAGCGAATCTCGACGCATGGACAACACGCGGCTCAAAAAAGAGCTTCGCCTGGCGCTGCACTACCCGACAGTGGCGCAGGGGCTGGTGGCACCGTGATTTGGCCCGTCGACCCGATGGCATTTCTTGCTTGACCCGATATCTGTTTTTATGGACCACTCTGGTGCAATGATGCTTAACACCGATTTACCCCCGTCCGTTGGTTGCGACCTGCCCGATCAAGAGCTTGCAGCCAACAACGATGCGTCTTTGGCATCGGATCCCGATCCCGTGTTTTGTTGGCCTGCGCCGCCATATGCCGTCTATGCCAGCGCGGTGCCATGGACCGATGCGCAACGCTGCGAACTCGAAGCAACCACTACTGCCAAGCCGTGCCCGTTTTGCGTGCCATGGACCGATGCGCAACGCTGCGAACTCGAAGGGCTCAATGGCGTTGTCAATCGCTGCAACTTGATGTCAATTTCGCCCACCGCGAAGACCGTTTCAATTCAAATTGAAAACAGCGGAACTGCGGTGACGCTGGCTTTTTCACAATTTCGGCGGCTAACCCTGAAAGACCCGATTCATCCACAAGAAGTTGCCAGCACCGAGCCATTTGCCGATATTTTCTCGTACCGTTCAACGGTGCAATTCCATATTCGAGTGGATCAGGAAAACGAAATTTCAGGATTGACCGTTGGCTACGTTGAAACCGATTACGGCCTGTTTCTGTTTCCGCCCGTCGGCGATCAAGGCAGTGTCGAGCGGGTGTTTGTTCCGCGTGTGGCCTATTTGTCAGTGACTCTGGGCGATCAGATCGGAGAGATGCTGGTTGAACAAGCGCTTGTCACCCCGTCGCAGGTCGAGCAGGCGGCCCAGGAGCAGCACGCGCTGCGCGAGCGAAAGTTGGGCGACTACCTGGTTGACACCGCCGTTGTGCATGCAGACCAGCTCATGCTGGCCTTGGATCAGCAGTCCAAAATGCCCATGATCCGGGTTGGTGAGGCGCTCACCCGCCTGGGCAATATTGACCAGGAACAGTTGGTTTTGGCGTTGGAACGGCAAAAAACCGAGCGCTCAGTTCCGCTCGGGCAATTGCTTTTGAACATGGGGTTTGTCACCCGCCATGACCTTAATATGGCGCTGGCACGCAAAATGGGTTACCCCGTCGTCGATGTCGTCCAGTTCCCGGTTGAGGCCGAGGCGCTGAAGAAAATTCCAATGAAGACGGCGCAGCGACTCAACATCATGCCCTTGTTGTTGCGCAACAATTTGACGGTCGTGGCAGCCGTCGATCCAACGCAGCGCAAAATAATTGAAGAACTTGAGTTTTTGGTGCAAGGCAGGGTCGTTGCCACTTTGGGTGATGCGCTTCAAATTGCCGAAACCATTCCGAAAGCTTATGAAAGATTTGGTTTGCACACGGGTGCAGATGATGTCAATTTGCCAGATTCGAGTGACTCGGTTGCTGATCAGTCCAGTGCCAGTGAGCTACTGGAGTCGATGGAGATGTCGGATCCTGAGGAAGAGACTGAGCAACAAATTGAGCAGTCAGACAACACGCTGGTGCGGCTGATCAACACCATGATCATCGAAGCCCATGCCCGTGGGGTATCAGATATTCACATTGAATGTCAACCCAGACGCGCCAAAATCCGCATCCGTTTTCGCAAAGATGGCATCCTGACACCGTACTTGGAGCTGCCCCACACGTACCGATCTGCTTTGGTGACGCGGCTCAAAATCATGGCAGATCTGGACATTTCAGAGCACCGCAAGCCGCAAGACGGGAAAATCAATTTCAGCAAGTTTTCCCACAGACATCGGCTTGAATTGCGCATCGCCATCGTCCCCACAGCCAACGGACTGGAAGATGTTGTCATGCGTTTGCTGTCTTCGAGCAAACCCTTGCCGATGGACAAACTGGGGCTGACCAAAGTCAATTTTGAACAATTGCACGATGCCATTAGCCGACCCTATGGCATGGTGCTGTGCGTGGGACCCACCGGTTCCGGCAAAACCACCACACTGCACTCCGTACTGGGTTTTCTCAATACACCGGGGCGCAAAATCTGGACCGCCGAAGATCCGATTGAAATTACCCAGCCTGAACTGCGCCAGGTGCAAGTCAACCCCAAAATCGACTGGACTTTCGCCAAGGCGTTGCGTTCTTTTTTGCGGGCTGACCCCGACATCATCATGGTGGGCGAAATTCGCGACGCGGAAACTGCTCAAATTGCCATTGAAGCCTCTCTTACCGGGCATATGGTGCTATCAACATTGCATACCAACAGTGCTCCTGAAACGGTCACCAGGCTGGTCGATATGGGAATGGACCCGTTTAACTTTGCCGACTCATTGCTGGCCGTCGTGGCGCAACGCCTGGTACGCAAATTTTGTACCGCCTGCCGTACCTCTGCTCCTGCCCCGGAATCGTATGTGCAAGAGCTGCTGGCCGACTATTTGCATTCTTTTCCGGACAGCTCGCGCCCTCTGGCAGAGGATGTTTTGCCGCTGTGGGTGGATGAATTTGGCCAGCAAGGCGAGCTGCTTAGATATTCGGCACCAGGTTGTCCGCAATGCCTGGGTACCGGCATGACTGGACGCGTTGGCTTGCACGAGCTGTTGCGCGCCACACCCGGCATTCGCCGACTGATACAAACCGGAGCCCGCTCCGAGTTGATCCAGGCTGAGGCTTTTGCCACAGGACAGTTTCGAACACTGCGTCAAGACGGCATTCTCAAGGTGCTGTCGGGCCAGACCAGCATTGAAGAAGTGCGCGCCAGCAGCAATGCCTGATTTGCCTAATCTGGCCCGACACCTGAATGGATCAATTCCCGGGCAATGACATAAAGCAACAACAGGTCGCGATACGCCGCCAGCGTAAACACGGGCTTGTCTTGGCCGGGGTTTTGGAATATCAACGCTTCAATGAAATTCAGGACTTTCTCTGAAGGCCAGAGCACAACTATTTGTGATAGTGTGCTCTGATACGACTCCAGGTCGCGTGACCACTGTCCAAAATCTGAAAATTCGGGAACCTGCGCTTGAAAGATTTGACCGAACTGCTGGCGCACCAGGTTGTAGTCCGGCTCCCGTCCTTGGGAGTGATAGATCGCCAGCAAATCAAGGTAGGTCAGGGCACTGGCGTCGGTTGTTTTGGCAAGGTAATTTTTGAGAATGACAACGGCCTGATCGTACTGGTCGAACGAGATGAAAAAGTCAGTCTGCTGCTGGACATCCAGCAGCGCATCCACTTTGACCGGCTGGCTGCTCCCGGTCTGGCTGGTTTGAAAATCAGCGCCTTCTATGGTGCTCGCGCCGCTTGTGGGCACCGCTGCGGCGCGTTTTTGAACAACCTCGTCACCCGTCATCGAGGCTTTGGGGGTGTGCAGATTCACCGCTATCGGTGTCGCAGGCGTTGCTGAAGGCACCATGGGGTTTGTGGTGCGGGCAAGATCGTCGTTATATTCAAGCTCTTCGGCCGGATTGCGTTCAGCGTCCCACCAAGGCGCTTGATCCAGATTGCGACTGGCGCGCCAGAAATAAGCGGCGGCCCCCGCCGCCGCAACCAGCGCAACCAGCAAGCCAAACACGAGAGCGCCGCTATAGCGCTCGCTCAGAGCCTTCTGCTGGCGCGCCGCCAGGTCGGCCACGGCCGCTTGATTTTTCTGATTCTGCAGCTTTATCGCGGTGGCATCGGACTGTAGCGACTGAAACTGGCGGGCGGCAAGAAGAATGTCTTCGGGTGTCGCGTTGATGGCACGCCACAACGCGGCGGCCTGCGCGCGCTGGGAGACATCTTGCGTTGGCAGCGTCAACAGTTCGGTTGAACTACGCAGAACCAGCTCGCGTTCAGCCGTGAATTTCAGGGGGTCGAGCTTCAGGTGTGGCTTGGTTTGCGTGCGCAGCGGCCGCTGCTTGCGTATGACGCGCGCCACGTCAGGGGCGGGCGCGACCGCGGCTGGCGCAACAGCCGCGCCTGCGGTGGTTGGCGGGTTGGCAAGCCGTGGCACTGGTGGCCTGATTGGATTTTTATGGGTTTTGGTGTCAACCTGGGGCAGGGCGTCAGCCTCTGGCAGCGGCGGCAAAATGGCATCATTGGCAGGAACGTCCGCCAGCAGCACATAGCGACGGGTGACGGACTGCACGCAGCCGGCCTTCAGAACGATGGTGACGACGGGTTCATCTACCGCGGCAGCCGACCGCAGTCGCAGCGACACCTCGTCCGGGGACTGGCCTGGCTCGGTACTGAGCTGGACTTTCTCGCCGCTGACGCGGACGTCGGCATGAAACACGTTCACCGTAAAACACAGCGCCGCTGCGTCGTCGCCCGGATCGAGCTTGACTTGCATGCGCAAATCCAGCGGTTTCCCCATCCAGACGGCCCCCCGTGCGGAACCCAGACCGAGCGCACTGCAACCCAGGGTGACCCCGAGCAGAAAAAAACCAGTCAAAATATGCCTGAACTTCAAGGCGTGGTGCATGGCCGGGTTGGTTATTGCTGCAGCGCGATGCTGGCCGCGATTGTGACGACGAAAGACAATGCCGCGCAGCAAAAGGATACCTGTTCAGTCATCGCCATGTTTGGCGTTGTGCGGATTGCCATCTGCCTTCTGTCCGTGTCATAGATTCCCCTTGACTGAATTTTGATGTTCGCTGGTGAGTTGGTGCTTGGCCGGTACGATCGAAGAGCCAAAAAAATCAGGCACTGATGATACGACTTGACCGATTGTGGCCGAACAAGACAAAGAAAAACCCGCTACGCTGGCAAGCGTGCGGGTGTTCAAAGGCTATGATGTCTTGTAAAACCATTGTCTGGTGCCCGGGGCCGGAATCGAACCGGCACGGATTTCTCCGGGGGATTTTGAGTCCCCTGCGTCTACCAATTTCACCACCCGGGCTCTCTGAGAGAGCGCGAATTATGGCACAGTGCGACCTATGAGCTATCCAACGATCGAAGACCTGATTGGCGGCACACCGCTGGTGCGCCTGCAGCGCATTGGTGCGCAAGCTTGTAGCGGCCAGGGCAACGTTATTCTGGGCAAACTGGAGGGCAACAACCCGGCGGGTTCGGTCAAAGACAGGGCGGCTTTTTCGATGATTGCCCGCGCACAGGAGCGTGGTGAGATTCGCCCCGGCGACACGCTGATCGAAGCCACATCGGGCAACACGGGCATTGCGCTGGCCATGGCCGCTGCTGTCAAAGGCTACCGCATGGTGTTGATCATGCCCGAAGACCTGTCGATCGAGCGTGCGCAGACCATGAAAGCGTTTGGTGCCGAGCTGATCCTGACCCCCAAGAGCGGCGGTATGGAGTACGCACGTGACCTGGCCGAACAGATGGCGCGCGACGGCAAGGGCCGCGTGCTGGACCAGTTTGCCAATGCCGACAACCCGCGTATCCATTTTGAGACCACTGGCCCCGAAATCTGGCAGGCCACCAAGGGCAAGATCACGCACTTTGTCAGCGCGATGGGCACCACCGGCACCATTACCGGGGTGTCGCAATACCTCAAGAAGAAGAACCCTGCCGTTCAGATCATCGGTGTACAGCCCACCGAGGGTTCGCGCATTCCGGGCATCCGCAAGTGGGCGCAAGCGTATCTGCCCAAGATTTACGATCCGACCTATGTGGACGAGCTGCGCTACGTCAGCCAGGAAGACGCTGAAGACATGTGCCGCAGGTTGGCGCGTGAGGAAGGCATTTTTGCGGGCATATCCGCAGCCGGTGCGTGCTGGGTGGCGCAGGAGTTGGCCAAAACCGAGCGCCAGGCGACAATCGTCTTCATCGTCTGTGACCGGGGTGACCGTTATTTGTCCACCGGCGTTTTTCCGGCATGATGCCGACCATTTTCAGGAATCAAGCATGAACACCGACAAAGAAATCGACACCAGCGGCCTGAACTGCCCGTTGCCCATTTTGAAGGCCAAGAAGGCGCTCAGCGACATGCAAAGCGGTCAGACGCTGAAGGTGATCGCCACCGACGCCGGTTCGGTCAAGGACTTTCAGGCGTTTGCCAAGCAAACGGGCAATGAGCTGCTGGACCAACAAACGTTTGCCACCAACTACATCCATGTGCTGCGGCGGCGCTAAGCGCTGGCAGCAGGGTCAACCCAGCCGCTTGAGCTGGTCCTGCACCTTGGTCAGCGTGGTGCCAAAGTCTTCCAGGCGCTGACGTTCCTGCGAAATCACAGTGGCCGGGGCGCGTGCCACAAACGATTCGTTGCCCAGCTTGGCGCGGGCCTTGGTGATTTCGCCTTCCAGCCGCGCGACTTCCTTGGCCAGGCGCGCCTGCTCGGCTGCCACGTCGATTTCCATGAACAGACACAGCCGTGCCGCGCCCACCACCGCTACGGGGGCGGATTGCGCTGCGCTCGCCCATTCAGGTTCGACGTCAAACACCTTGACTTCGCTGAGCTTGGCCAGCGCTTGCAACACCGACGCCCACTGACGCAAAAAGGTCGCTTCATCCGCGCTTTCAGCCAAGGCAAACAGGGGCAAACGCTTGGCCGGTGACACCTGCATCTCGCCGCGCAGGTTGCGGCACGCGTCCACCAACGCCTTAAGGCGCTGCACCTGGGCAATTGCCGCTGCGTCGATGCGCTCGGGTTGCGCTTGCGGGTAAGGCGCTACGGCCACCGACGCGCCAGCGCGCCCGGCCACCGGAGCCACCACCTGCCACAGCGCTTCGGTCACAAACGGAATCACCGGGTGCGCCAGCCGCAAAATGGCCTCCAGCGTGCGGATCAGCGTGCGGCGGGTGGCACGTTGCTGTGCCTGGCTGCCTTGCTGGATTTGCACCTTGGCAATTTCCAGGTACCAGTCGCAGAACTCGTTCCAGACAAAGTCGTAAATGG
>Ga0172370_10001381_pt1 | contig 36856 bp, 39 predicted proteins | sample LakKiv5m_FD_114538 | JGI IMG/M metagenome (GOLD analysis project Ga0172370, IMG submission 114538) | Freshwater microbial communities from Kabuno Bay, South-Kivu, Congo - kab_022012_11.5m | ecosystem: Environmental > Aquatic > Freshwater > Lake | place: Democratic Republic of the Congo...
ATCCCTTAATTCTTTATTGCTGACCTTGCCTTTTTCTTGAATCCGCTCCAAGATTTTTATCTGCTTCTGAGTTAATTCTATCCTCTCCCCTTCTTCTATTTTTGGAATAAGCCCGATCTTTTCAATAAAATCTTTAACCTTGTCTATGGAATATAAAACGCCGTCCGTAAAATACTCAAGCCATCTGGTAATATCGCCTTTGTCCGCCTGAGCTGTTTTTAACGCTGCGTAATATGCCTCTCTATTTTCATCATAGAAATCATCAAGGGCAAAAAATCTGCGGTGATCAAAACCGCTTTTATATAAAATCAAGGCTGCCATTAATCGGGCTGTCCTGCCATTACCATCAATAAATGGGTGAATCCTTACGATTTCATAATGGACAATGCCTGCAAGAATTACCGGGTTGATCGCTTTTATTTTATCCGAATTGAACCAATCCAAAAACTCTGACACCAGCCGCGGCACATAGTTTGTTTTTGGCGGTATATACTCTGCTACTTCCTTAAAACTTGTTCCATCAAAGATACGCCTGCCTACAAAAACCGCGCGGTCTCTCAAAACTCCGCAATCTTTTTGATATCGCATGGTGCCGATAGTGAGGGTCTCGTGAATTTTGAGAAAGAGCTTGATATCTATTATTTTCTTGTCTGCGTACTCGGGAATTGAATCTAACGCCTTGAGATAATTTAAAACCTCATCCTTATCTTTTGCCATAGCCGTAACATCCTTATTTTCAGCTAAGGCGGCGACCTGCTCAAGTAGTAAGTTATTGCCCTCGATACTCGTAGACGAATGGGCGTTATGAATCCGGGCCTCTTTTTTAAGCTTCAATTCCCATTTAGGAATTAGTTTGGCCTGTTCAATAATCTCCCTACCCGCTGCAATCCGGGTGAGATTATTAAGAATTTTATTGCTAATCGTATATTTCGGCTCAAATGTCATAGCATTATTATAGCAAATGACAACCTAAATGACAACCTAAATGACAACCGATTTATTATTTTGAAACAATCTCATTCGAGATGCATCGGCTTGGAACGCATTTAAATGCGTGGGATTCAAAAATATTTTTGTAAACATTTTTCTGCATGCTGCTTCCGCAATTCTATTTAGTTTTAGATTTCCTTCTATAGATTTATAGCTATATCGTCCATGTACTAATTCTGATCGTATATTATAAATTTTCTCTAGCTTATTTTCACTATACCCAATAAAACTATGTATCCGTTTTTTAAATTTTCGCGTAATATTATTTTCTCTATTTGCCGAGGAAATCAACGTTTCAAGTGCACAAATATGGAATATTAAAGATTCTAGCCAACACCTTGCTCTATAGGCTAAACCTAAAAAATATACTGCATTACCCGTTCTTTTATTGAAATTCTTAAACTTATCTATTCCAGCGTACAACTTAGTAACTTTTTTAAATTCACCTCTTTTAATTACGTCTGTTGCATTCTTCGCAGTAACAAAAGGATAATCATCTCTAATCTTTCTTATTTGATTTGAGGAATCTACTCTATAACGTATAAAAACTTTTGTACGTTTTAGTAGACGACAGGAAACAATAAAAGCAATTGAGGCTTTTTCTGGCGGAATCACTTCTTCATCAATCTGAAGACATAATTGGGGATATTTAAGATGACGGGCGTCTTCTTTTGAAACATTCATTTTGTTTATACTATTGAGATTGACATTATTCGAAATAATAGAAACCCCGTTTGCTATTTGTATCGGTGGAATTATATCTGATTCTAGTTCATACAAAGGGTATATTGATATCTTCATGCTTTTTACTCTGTGGGGGGCCACTACTTATTTATCACCCGTATCCACAATAAAATATTATTTATAATAAACGCAATGCAAAAAATAGAAACTAACCCTGAAATAATATTGCCTATAATACTCGTTTCTCCTATTATTTTTAACAAGCCAATTAAACCAAGCACAAGAATTAAAGAAATAACGGACCATTTAATGTTTCCTTTTATCAATGTTTTTCTATCACTCATTTATTATTCTCTTAGCTTTACTGACACCCTTTGTTCGCCTGAGCGTCAAGGTTGGCTGCCCGGATTGGCGTCTGACTGCGCGATTTTATGGCTTGAAAACCGGATAAAAATGACTCAAATCTTCAAAAAACATGTCAAAATCAATCTTGTATCCGAGCAAATTAAGCAAATTGAAGCCTATGTTTAGTGCGAACGAGGCGTTCAATACTATTCCTAACCTTATGACTAAGCGGGACAGCCTGAATTTTAACTGTATATCCAATAAAAAGCAGGATTTTTTCTAAGGTTACAATGCTGCTGAATTCGCCATTTTCGATCTTAGAGATGTACTGCTGGGTAACCTTTGCTTTTTTGGCGAATTGGCCTTGAGTAAGGTTATTTTTAATCCTATAGTCAATAATCCGCCTTACAATATCCAGCTTCTGCTCTTCAAGCTCATAAAGCTCCTTAAAATAGGGATCCTTCAGTTTTTCTTTTAAATGTTCATCAACTCTTTCCATGTCCATAGCGCACCTTCCTTATCTGTGTCTTTCAAGAAACATTTTTCTTCTTTCAATAGCCAATGCCTTCTCTTTTTCGGGTAACTTGGCAGATTTCTTAATAAAGCCGTTGGTAAATATTACTTTATCCTGATGAAAGAAAAAATATAAAACCCTAATTTGACCTTCCTGCCCCTTCAACCTCAACTCAAATATCTCATTACCTATATATTTTGCATGCGGCTGGGGCAATTTATGGCCGAATTCTTCAAGTAGGTTTTTGACAAAGAAAAATTTTCTCTGACTGCTTGAATTCAAAGAGTCAACAAAATCTCTTACCGGAGATTTTCCGGACTCGGTTACATAGTAAAAACAGCTAATAGCCACTAGACTATTCCTTTTTTACCCAAATAAATTATACAATTAAATGGTTGTATTGTCAAGATTATAAATATGGGTGAGTAGATTGAAATTAGCAGAAGTTATCTTTGCTGCCCAAGCCTGTAAGATGATACACTATAGCGCTATGTATTTTCCTTGAAGAACAGGCTATACTCTTCAACTCTGAAAGAACATTAAACAAAACTATTATTCCAAAGATAAATACACCTAATATTATCAATAATAATGTTTCCATTATAATGCCTCCTCTTATTTTATTTCAACTGAAAACATCCTTTTAAATAAGCAATTAATAAACCTGCTATGACACCGAAGATAAAAGTTATTACTCTATCTTTCCGCTTTTCTTTTATCTTTTTAGTATCATCGCCAATCTTTCCAAGCTCGTCTATTATATCTTCCAATAGTTTATCTATCGATGCAAATTCTCGGTTTCTCCCTTTCTTTTCTTGAAACTCGCGGCGCGCCCATTTTAATTCCTCAAGCGAATATGCGCATAACAAAGTCTTATCTCTAGTTTCTAAAACTTTGTGGCACTGATTTATAATTTCATGAGATTTTTGTGATGCTGCCATAGTCTACTTTTTATTCTATGCCTCTCCGGACGAAGCGCGCTGTGAGACGTCAAAGTGGCTGCCCCGCATGGACTCCGCTGCGCTAGAACCAGTCGTCGCTGCGCTCCTCCCCAAGGGGCTCTGCCCCTATAACGCTCACTTCGTTCGCTGTTACCCCGAAAGCGCGGGGACGGTCTCCCCGCACCCCTTTGGTTCTCGTCCATGCGAACGAAAATTTTAAAGTTGCCCCGCATGGACTCGAACCATGGTAGTCAGATCCAGAATCTGAAGTCCTACCGATTAGACGACAGGGCAATAATATCTTTCCGGTACCGGTTGGCTAGCTATTCATTAATCTGATAATCCGGAACTTTCTGTTGAAGCAAATCTACTTTACCCCGATCCCTTCCGATCCTTCCAAAAAACGGATCTAAGGTATCCGACATAAATTTCTTATAAAAAATGTACGCCGCCAACAAAATCAATCCCAGGATAATTATTTTTTTTATCATTCAAACCTCCATAAAAATACTGATTTAAATGGTGGCCTTAAATTTCACTGCTTAAACTTTATTTCCCTACTTTAGATATAGACAAATAATACTGCTAGAGCATATAAAAGTCAACCCGAAAAGGATAGCCCGTTCATGTTTATTGCTTTATTTTCTTAACCGCCTCTTGCACCTCTGGGCTATTTACAATATTCATAAATTTGGGATTTTTCATTAAAGCCTGAATATCTCCGGATTTTGCCGCCGCTTGAATCTGGGAATCTTCGGCCATTTCCTGGAGCCCGGGATTACTGGATAACCCTTTAAAAATAGCGGCATTCTCCGGATTTTTCATTAACGTCTGTCCAAAGGTAGAAACTTCAGATGCCGATAAGTTATTCGTCGCAACAGCCGGACTAACCGATGCGGGAGGCAAAGTATAATTTACGGATTCAATTTTAGCAACCTTGGCTGAGCCTATTTTTATCTCTCCAAAAGCAGCAGTATTTATCGTATAGCTGCCATTTACCAAGGAAACTATTTCGCCGTTAATTACACTGCCATCAGTCAACTCGATCTTGCTTAACTGCCCGCAATAAGCTATGGCATGCAACGCGCAAAATGATAAACAAAATATAATGATCTTTTTCAAAGTCAACCTCCTTGGCTGGTAAGAACTCTTTCAATTGCGATATTCACCAAAGTGTGGTCCCAGTTGTGGCGAATAAGCTCTTCTCGGATTAGGTTAAGGGGAATCCCTTGGTTCTTTTTCGTGGTGATAAAAATATTAAGTACCTGCAAGTTGTATTCCTGTGTTTTATCCAGCATCAAGTGAAATTGTTTTTCTTTAATTTCTCGATTTAGAAAATAGGCCGCGCCGGCAAAACCTAACGGAATAAATAACACCCCCAGCGCAGTGCTGAATAGATACACCGTGCTCTGGCCCAAGATATACGCCGCGCTGCTCCAGAAAACATTAAAAAGATAATGCGCGACAATTAAAGGCAGAATCCCGAACTTGAGAAATATAAATCCGCAAAAAAATCCGATTAAAGTGACTTCGACGATGCGAAACCAAACCGGAAATATCGCATACATCGAATGCCCCATCCCCCAGATAAACGAAACGACGACCACCGCTAAAATAGAATTACGCAAATACTTCTTTGCTAAACTTATGCCAAAAAGCCTAAAAATAATCTCTTCCTTCAGGCTGGCGGTAAGACTAATCACAAACATACCCAGCAGGGGTATATAGGAAGAAGAAAGGTCCGTCATCGTCTGCCATTCCCTCCAAACACCTAAGAATCTCTGCCCAAAATAAAATATAACCGCCTGTATTCCCAGCATCATAATCCAAAGAAGATACCCCAACAAGATCGAGCTGGCTGCTTTACGATTAAAGAAACCGGATTTAATATAATCCAAAAAAGTATTGTATTTATTCTTAGGGAATACTTCGCTATAAAGAGATTCTCCCGCAATACCCGGGAGAATAAAACTTAACGCCAAAAAACTTACGTTTAATAACACCCGCATCATGGACAACCCTAAAAATGAGCCCAAGCTGGCGCTGGTGGGATAAATCATCATAATATTCTGCAAATTGTTAAAAATGTCGATCAGGTTAATAACCACCAAGAACCCCGAAACATAGTAAAACCATTTTCTAGTTATGCGCGGAACAAAATCCTGTTTGCGCTTTAAAACAATGCTTACCGAACAAGCCAATAAACCCAATAATAGTAAATAAAAGATCCGGTAAAGATACTCCCCCAGGATAAACTGATTATCGACATAACGCAAAAATTTATCCGGCAAATCTAGGTCATTCTTATAAAATTCCCTTACCTGGTCTCCGGCCACCGTAACTTCGGTAAGTAATTTCGCTCCCCCTTGGCCGGGTTTCCAAGGAAGATACACCCCTTTCTTTTCCCAGGAAAAAGTGTACTCGGTTCTATTCTCATAACGTTTAATTTTCTCGCCATGAAAATCATATTGCTCTAAATCAAAATTATAATTATTTTTTAAAAACAACTCGGCATTTCGCCGGGTGGCGTCTTTTCCAAGATCCAGCCGAGATTCCAGGCTATCGATCAAATACGTAAAACCAATAATCTTGCCTGAACGCGGGCTGATATAAATAACATACTCTTGTTTATGCAGTTCTTTAAAAAACCTAATCTTCCAAAAGAATAAATCAAAATCATGCCGGGCGATAAAGTCTTCTTCTCCTTTTAACCCCGCCGAAAACTGTAGATAGCGATTAAATCCTTCATCCGCCTCAAAAACAACGCTTCTGGCATACTTACCGATATCCACGCCCTGAGCCAACAAGTAATTACCGGCTGTCTGAACTGCCTGTTGCTTACCAAAAGACAGATTGATATAAGCAAACCGGGGATATTCAATCCTATACCAGAGCCCAAAACATAGCCCGGATAGAATAATAAATAACAACCAGCTTTTCGCTTTAATCTTCATATTGTTTTATCATTATCGTGAATAATTCAACTCTACCTAAATTATACCTTTTCCGGATTAAATAACAATAAGATTAAAATTGGGATAGAGATGGATGATCGGCCGTTAAGATTTTATTGGGATAGTGAAACCGGTAACAACAAAAAAGGCAAGGGGAAATTCTATTGGCCTTGATTTCTGGGCATTGCCTGCCCGCTGGTAGTTTACCCCTCGCCTTACTAAAATATAACACAGATTGTTATCGCTTTTCAAGACCCCGGGTAAATTATTTTTTTACCCATTTCACTAGTCTTGCCTTGCTGCGCTCCCGCCCAAGGTAATAAATAACTTCAAATAACCCCGGGCCGATAGTTTTACCCGTAAGCGCTACGCGTATCGGATGAATTAATTTTTTAGCCTCAATGCTTAACTCTGCCACGAGCTCCCGGAAACTCGCTTCGATATTCACAATCTCAAAATGGTCCAGGCTCTCCAGCCTTTGGATAAACAAGCTAAATTCTTTTGATAAATCCGCCGTTAAATATTTCTCCTGCGCCGCTGGATCAATTACCGGTTCATCCAAAAAGAAAAAATCTGCCCATTCGACGAAATCATTAATCCGCGGCAGGCGGCCCTGAAATAATTTTACTAAATCTAAAAGATAATGCCGATCGAAATTATCTTTGTTGATATAATGCTTTTGCGCCAACAACGGAATAAGCTCATCGGCGAGCATCTGCGGATCGGCGGTTTTAAGATATTGATTATTTATCCAATCCATTTTTTTTAAATCAAAGGTCGCGGAGGTTTTGTTGACGTTTTTGATATTAAATAATTTTATGGCTTCCGGAATACTCACCAGCTCGCGATTATCACCCGGAGCCCAGCTCAGCAGCAAAAGATAATTTAATAATGCTTCGGGCAGATACCCCATTTTACGATAATCGCTAATCGCTGTGGCTCCGGTCCTTTTCGAAAGCCTTCCTCCATCTACCCCCATAATTAACGGAAGATGGGCAAATTGCGGCAACTCAAACCCGAGGGCCTCATAAAGAATAATTTGTTTAGGGGTATTAGAGATGTGGTCATCTCCGCGAATAATATGTGTAATATTCATTTCCGCATCGTCTACCACGCAGGCGAAATTATAAGTCGGCGTTCCGTCGGATTTGATTAACACCTGATCTTTAATTAAAGAGGAATCAAATTCGATCTCTCCCCGGATTAAATCATTGACTCTAATCTTTTGCTGAGGGACCTTATAAATTATCGCTTCTTTACCTTGCGGAGATTTTTCAATATAGGCTAAACCGGCTTTAAGCAGTTTATCCGCGTGCAGTCGATAACGCGGGAAACGCTCGCTCTGATAATAAAGCTCATCCCAATGAAAACCCAGCCATTTAAGGCTGTTGAGTATTTCGTCCACAAATTCTTTCTTAGAACGCTCCTGATCGGTATCTTCAATCCTTAAGATAAACTTACCTCTCTGGGACTGAGAAAAAAGCCAATTAAACAAAGCGGTACGCCCTCCGCCAATATGCAAGTTTCCGGTGGGACTCGGAGCGAATCTGACTCTAATCATAATTTAATTTTTGCCCTTCCTCTAAAGCCCGCTGATTAACCTCTAGAATTTTCAAATTGCCGGCCGGAGCAATAAATTTAAACACCACTAAAACGTTTTTGAACTTTATAATTTTCTTCGCCGCGATTAAACAACCTAAAGCCACCATATTGGCAACTTTAATATTACCTAATTTTATCGCCAGATCCGTAAACGGGAATCCTAATATCTTTATTCCGGACGGCGGATCAATTTTAGCTAAAGAAGAATTAAGAACCAACAGCCCGCCTTTTTTAAGTTTACTCTTAAATCTTTCTAAAGAAGGCTGGTTCAAAATTATCAGCGTATCCGCGACGGTTATATAAGGCGAACCGATCTCTTGATCAGAGATGGTCACCATACAGTGGCTGGTCCCTCCGCGCACCTCCGGCCCATAAGCCGGAAACCAGGTAACTTGTTTACCTTCTAACATGGCGGTTTGCGCTAAAACCTTGCCTAAAAGCATTACCCCCTGGCCGCCGCTGCCGGCGATAATTATTCGCTCAATCATTTAATCCTTCCCAAGGGAAATTCCTTGCGCATGACCTCCCGGATCCAATCCAATGATTCTTTAGGAGACAACCCCCAATAAGTCGGACAAGCAGAAAGTATCTCCACTAAAGAAAACCCTAAATTATTTATTTGATTTTCAAATGCCTGTTTAATGGCACGCTTGGCTTTTAACACCTCCGCTGGGCTCTCCAAAGAAACCCGTTCGACATAACAAACGCCCGGCAATAATGCCAGCATCTCAGATATTTTTAAAGGATAACCGTGAACTTTTTTGTCTCTGCCCTCAATCGAGGTAGAAGTTTTCTGGCCTAAAAGCGTAGTCGGAGCAAGCTGCCCTCCGGTCATGCCATATACCGCATTGTTGATAAAAACTACGGAGAGATTTTCTCCGCGATTTGCCGCATGAATCGTCTCATTAGTGCCAATCGCCGCTAAATCTCCATCCCCTTGGTAGGTAAAAACAATATTCTGCGGATGCACTCTTTTTATCGCGGTGGCTACCGCCAGCGCCCGGCCATGCGCTGCCTCTGAACAATCGAAATTCCAATAATCATAAGCCACCACCGCGCAACCTACCGGAGCAATCCCAATGGTTTTCTCTCTAATGTTTAATTCATCGACTACTTCCGCCACCAGCCGGTGCGCAATACCATGCCCACAACCCGGGCAATAATGCGTGGGCAGATCATATAAAGATGGACCGCGCTTAAATGTCTTTTCCATTACCATATTTGTTTAACTTTATGCATAATCTGTTCTTCACTGGGTACCCCGCCACCGGAACGGCCTAAAAATTCTACTCGCCGTTTACCGCCAACGGCTAATTTTACATCCTCAAGCATTTGGCCGTACGACATCTCCAGCACTAAATATTTTACCTTTTTATTTTTTAGATTAAATGGTTTTTGTGGAAAGGGCCAAAGGCTGATCGGCCGGATTAATCCCACTTTCTTGCCCATGCCTCTTAACTGGCTAATGGCACTTTTAGCAATCCGCGCCATTGTCCCATAAGCCACCAGAACAACTTGAGCATCAGAACAAAATAACTCTTCACAACGTTCTTCCTTCTGCCTGATTATTTCATAAATTCTTTGCCGCTTAAGATTCGCCTCCTCCAAAGCCCCTTCGCGCAGAAAAAACGATTTAACGATATTTGGCTTTCTCCCCTTACAACCGGTGAGCGCCCAACTCTTAAAAGTATTGGCTTTATTTTTTTTAGTCGATAATTGTACCGGTTCCATCATTTGGCCCAAAATCCCATCACCCAAAATCATTACCGGAATGCGGTATTTATCCGCTAAATCAAACCCGGTTTGCGTAAGATCGTATGCTTCCTGCACCGATCCCGGAGCTAAAACTATCAAACGATAGTCTCCGTGTCCTCCCCCGCGCGTCGCTTGAAAATAATCCGATTGCGCCGGCGCAATATTGCCTAAACCCGGTCCGCCGCGCATAATATTAACAATTACCGCCGGAAGCTGAGCTCCGGCAATATAAGATATCCCTTCCTGCTTTAAACTGATCCCCGGGCTGGAAGATGAGGTCATTGCCCTTGCCCCGGCAGCCGAAGCCCCATAAACCATATTAATCGCCGCCAGCTCTGACTCTGCCTGAATAAAAACACCCCTCTGCGGCATATACTTTGCCATATAGGCAATAATTTCATTCTGCGGAGTAATCGGATAACCGGCATAGAAACTGCATCCGGCCTGGATTGCTCCTTGCGCGATTGCTTCATTGCCGCTTAATAGTATTTTTGTCTTAACCATAGTTTTAAACTCTTGGATTTTGGGTTTGTTTAGAGTTTCGTGTTTCGAGTTTAGGGTTTCTCATTATTATACACCTCAATACAACAATCCGGACAAATTACCGCGCACTGCTTACAGCCGATACAGTCACCATTTAAATCGAATTCCACAAAATTCAAACCCTGTTTATTTAATTTTGTGCTTTTCTTAATCAACCCCTTGGGACAGAAATTTATGCATAGAAAACACCCCTTGCAGCGATCCTGATTAATAATAATCTTAGCCATTATTTTTTATCACTTGACGAATATGCGCGGCAATTCCCGCAGAGTTAAGTTTATATTTTTCTAAAAGTAATCCTCGCTCGCCATGCGGAATAAATTCAAACGGCAGGCCGATACGCTCTACCGGCTTATTTAGCTGCTGGGCAACCGCGCTGCCAAAACCAGCATCCCGGATCCCCTCTTCCACGGTAAAAATAAATTTTGTTGCGCCGCAGACTCTTTTAATTAATTCCATATCCAGCGGCGCGGCAAACCGGGCATTAATTAAACTGCCCGATAACCCTTCCTGACTAAGCAGCTCCTGCGCTTTCTGCGCTTCGCCAACCAGACTGCCTAAAGCAATAATTGTAAAATCCTTACCCTCTTTAATTAGCTGCCCCTGCCCTAATTTTAGAGAAGCCGCCGGACGATTTTCTAAAAAAGTTAATGCGCGCGGATATCTTATAGCCACCGGTTTATTTAATTGCGAAGCAAATTCCAGCATCTGCTCCAGCTCTCGGCCATCCCCGGGAGCCATAATCACCAAATTCGGGATACTCCTTAAATAAGCAATATCAAATATTCCTTGATGGGTAACTCCATCTTCCCCCACAATTCCCGCCCGGTCAATCGCAAAAATTACCGGTAACTCTTGCAATGAAACTTCCTGAATAATCTGGTCGTAGGCGCGCTGCAGGAATGTGGAATAGATCGCCACTACCGGTTTAAGCCCCTGCTTCGCCAGCCCGGCAGCAAAACAAACGGCATGGGCTTCCGCGATACCGCAATCAAAGAATCTTTCGCCAAAACAATCCCGGAATTTATCTAAACCTGTCCCCTCCGGCATGGCCGCAGTAATCGCCACGATCCGTTTATCGCTTTGGCCCAACTGCACTATTTTATCACGGAATACCTCAGTATAGCTGATTGACCCCGGTAAAGATTTTTTAATCTGCGCTTCGCCCGTGTTAATATCAAAACAGCTGATCCCATGGAATCTCACCGGATCTTTTTCCGCAAACAAACACCCCTTGCCTTTTTTAGTCACGATATGCAAAAGGCGGGGGCCTTTGATCTCCAGGATATTTTTTAATGTCGAAGTTAAAGCCGTAAGATCATGCCCGTCAATCGGGCCGAAATAACGGAATCCCAGCTCTTCAAACAACATCCCGGGAACAAATAACCCTTTTAAGCCTTCTTCAAATTTGTTCATAAGTTTTATCAAGCGGCTGCCGCGCGGCATGCGGGTTCTGAGGAATTTCTCCACATTATCATGGAAACGATTATATACCGGCAGGGAAATAATTTTATTCAGGTAATTGCTAATTGCCCCCACATTCGGAGCAATGCTCAGTTCATTAGTATTTAAAACCACTAAAATATCTTTTTTTAAATGCCCGGTGTTATTTAAGCCTTCAAAACAAAGTCCGCCGCTTAAAGACCCGTCGCCAATCACACAGACAACGCGAAACTTTTCTTTTTCCGGCATTAAATCCCTGGCACAAGCTAAACCCAGGCCTAAAGAAACCGCATCTGAACTATGGCCGCTGGTAAAGGGGTCATAAACTGATTCATCCTTTGACGGAAAACCACTTAGCCCCTGATATTGCCTCAGCGTAGAAAAATTAGAATTACGCCCCGTTAAAATCTTATGCGCATAAGCTTGATGCCCCACATCAAAAATAATCTTGTCTTTCGGGGTATCTAAAGAATAATGTAAAGCCACGATTAACTCCACCGCCCCCAGGCTGGAAGCAAGATGGCCGCCGGTTTGAGAAACAACCTCCAGCAGCCTCTGGCGGATCTCGGCGCTAAGCGCGCCCAGCTGTTCAAGGTTTAATTGCTTTAAATCCAAAGGTGAGTTTATTTTTTCCAAAAACATAGCTTATTTTTCATCAATTTCGGCATCATCAAACTTTTCTAAAGAAAGTTTGCCGTCTTTTTTCATCAAAAGTTCTACTTTGCGCTGCGCCTCCGCTAAGGTCAAAGAGCAGGCTTGCGCAATTTTAACCCCTTCTTCATATTTTTTAAGCGACTCCCCTAAAGTAATTTTACCGCTGGAGAGCTCCTCAACAATCTTCTGTAATTTTTTCAGGTCTTCCTCAAACGCTGTTTTTTCTTTCATCCCTAAATACCTCCTGCACTAAACTCGTAAATGCTCCTTTAGCTAAGACTGTTTTTAATTTATCCCCCGGCTTGATCATGCCCGCATCTTTTAAAATAGCGCCTTGCGGCAATAGCACACTTAAACTATAACCCCGGGATAATATGGCCAACGGGCTTAAGGCTTCCAATCTTTGAATTAACCCGCTTTCGCGCTGTTGCGCCAATTCCAAGGCATGCCGTATATTATAATTCAATCCGGAGAATAATTCATCTATTTGTTGCTGCTTTTCCAGTAAATGATCCCGCGGACTTTTCAGCATATGCGTAAATGCCGTAAGCCTGTTTTTTAGATCGCTGATTGTGCTGTTGATAGAAAAATCCAATTGATATCTAAACTCGGACAACTGCGCCAGCAAAGCATTCTTTTTATCCACAATCATCTTGGCTGCCGCCGAGGGGGTCTCGACAAAAACATCCGCTGCCAAATCCGATAAAGTGGTATTGATCTGATGCCCGACCGCGGAAATAACCGGAAGCCGGGAATTATAGATGGCCCGCACGACAATCTCCTCATTAAACGACCAAAGATCCTCGGTGCTGCCTCCGCCACGGCTGACAATAATTAAATCTAAATGTTTGAGACTGTTTAAGTCCGCGATCGCCGAAGCAATTTCATTGGCAGCCGGCTCTCCCTGCACGCGCACAGAACGCAAAATAACATCCACGCCATAAGCGCCTTTTTTAAGAATCTGTAAGATATCGCGTACCGCCGCCCCCTTACTTGAGGTAACGATCCCCACCGCAAAAGGCATTTGCGGTAATGGTTTTTTATGGCCGGCATCAAACAAACCCTCTTGATTTAATTTTTTCTTTAATTGTTCAAAAGCTAACTGTTGGGCGCCGACTCCTTTAGGCTCAATCCTTTCGACAATAATCTGATATTGCCCGCGCGGACCATAAACATCAACTTTGCCGAAACAAATAACCTTTTGGCCATCCTCTAAATTAAATTTCAAGCTTTTATTCGCATGCGCAAACATCGCCGCCAGAATAAGCGCGCCTTGGTCTTTAAGCGAAAAATAAAAATGCCCGCTGGTAGCAGCCTTAAAGTTAGAGATCTCTCCTTCCAGCCAAATCTCACCAACTTTTTCCTCAAGCAAGCCCTTGATCACCTGGGTGATCTCAGAAACAGTATAAATATGTTGATCTCTTTGGCCAGTAGAGGCCAAACCATTGCTCTTTAACTTACTTACTTCCGGCATTACTTGTCTCCTTAGACAGGAACTTCTCCGGCGGTTTGACTTCCGCAGGTGTTGACAAAACAGGTTTTTCCTCCGGCTTGGCTTCGGCCGGTAAAGCCGTAGTTTGACTTCCATTGCTTAAAACCTCTGGCGGTGGAAGAGGCTTTTTCTTAAAAACTAAAAGTTGAACGGAATAAGGGCTTAAATCAATTGTTTCAACATAGCCCTGATTAAAATCTACCTCCTTTTCAAAATTCGGCTTAAATTCACAATTGCGGCTGCAATTATTGTCCACCACATATTTATTTAAAACATAAACATCTTTTAGGCCTTTTAGAGAAACTTTAATCTTACGATTCATCGTTGAGAATTTATCCGCCAGGCTGTTTAATTCAATGGCGCGGCTAAGCAGGTTTTTAGTTTTAGCGCTTAAACGTAAATTAGACAAACTCAAGCTCCCGGCAAGAATCTTCTTCATCCGGTCAGACTTAATAATGCCTAAAATTGCTTTTTGCTCTGCGCTATTTAAATAAACGATGTTATGAGAAACATAGTTCATCGCCGCTTGCGGATCAATGTAGTTATAAATGAGCAGGGCCAAATAATCCGGAGATCTGGTAGAAATTATTCCCACAAACTCATCATTAAATTTAGCCGTAAACAAATCCTGCCCCAACAGGTTAAACATGCGCCAGACATTATAATTAACTTTAGCATAACCCTTGCTCTCCGGCCGCGCAAAATCAAATGAAAAAATGCCTAAATTTCTAATTAACCCGGACTTTTTGTCTCCAAAATCCTCAAGACAAAAATATGTTTGATGGTCTAACCCCGCCTCATACATGTTTTTAAGCCGCCCCGGAATATAACTGGCGCAGATATGCGCAAGTTTAGCTCTTTCCGTTAAGAAGTTTGCGGAGCCGTCAAAACTCCATTCATCCACCAAAAGAGGAAGCTGGCGGTTAAATTTAAAATAAGTCAGCCAGTCCCGGATCAGCTCGATAAAAGATTTGTTATAAATAGTATCCTGTTTTTCCTCCGCCGGATCGCTGGAATAAGCGTGCCAGGAAATAAAGTCCAAAGGCAGCCGGTAACTATAGCAATATTTAATCAATTCATAAATTAAGCTGCTCTCTGGCGTGAGGATATTATTGGGCTGGATATTCCTAAACCAGGCGCTCACCGACGGCCCGCCTAAAGGAATGTAGATTTTCGTTTCCCGGCGCAATTCGTTTACCGCTTCGCCGATAATCCGGTAAAGATTAAAATACTCTGACCGCCCGCCTAAAAAAAAGTCTCCCAAATCGGGAGCATTCCAAACTTCATACCAGATATTATATTTTTTCTCGCAGCTAAATTTACGAATCGTGCTTTTAACTAATTCTTTATATATTTTTAAATTGTGGGGCGCGCTATTTTTATCCCGCACCACCCCTAAGCCGTCGGGAGTCCCAAATAAATCTAAAATTACCGTGCCCCCGCTATCGCTTATTTTTTTAATTACTTCTTCATAATTATGCAAAAGTTTTTGGTAAGCATCCGGATTACCGGATAACTGCTGGATCTCCCAAAGGTTGTATTGAATACGGTAAAAATTACGAAAACCTAAATCCGCCTGCCAGGCAGCTAAAGTATCCGCCGCGGCTAATGTTTGTGGCAGGGTTAAATCGTGCTGCTTACCCCGGCCGCTTAAATCCACGCTAGTTTTATATATCTGGGGCAGGCTGACTACGGGGGAATTTAGATCTAAATTAAACTCGAGCTCTTCTGGAATTTGAGCCAAAGAGGCCCGCGGACCAAAGAATAAGAAAAAAATCAAAGATAACAAAAACTTATCTAAAATAACCAACGATTTTCTGATCATCTCAATTTTTTCTGAATTCTTAAAATCGAGCGCGCTTTACCGGTTACTTCGTCTATCTCTACCAGCGCGCCATGTAATTGAATATTCCCTTGCGCAACTTGGAATCTAACCGGAATGGAGCTTAAGAAACGCGTAAGCACATCTTCCACTCTCCGGCCAATTACCGAGTCGTAAGGCCCGGTCATACCCACATCGGTTATGTAGGCAGTGCCCTGGGGAAGGATTTTTTCATCGGCAGTCTGAATATGTGTATGTGTGCCAAAAATAGCAGAAACCTTACCGTCTAAATACCAACCGAGAGCTGTTTTTTCAGAGGTCGCTTCCGCATGTATATCCACGATAATAATTCTCGTCTCTTTGGCCAACTCTTCCGCCGCCTTAAGCGCCGCCTTAAAAGGACACTCCAGAGCCTCCATAAAAACCCGGCCATTAATATTAATCACTCCGATCTTGGCTCCGTTGCGCCCCGTAAATACCTTTGCGCCGCGGCCCGGTGCCCCACTGGGAAAGTTTAGCGGCCGCAAGATTCTTTCCTCTTGATTAATTAACTCAAAGATCTCGATTTTTTTCCAAATATGGTCTCCGGAAGTAAGCACGTCTACTCCGGAAGCAAAAAGCTCCACCGCCACCTTAGCAGTAATGCCCGAACCTCCCGAAGCATTTTCCGCGTTAGCAATTACAAAATCAATTCCTAATTCCTGCTTCAGAGGGACAACCAAGGCCTTAATCGCTTCTCTGCCCGGGCTGCCCACAATATCTCCGATAAAAAGTATTTTCATCGCTTATTTGGCATACTCGATAGTGCGCATCTCGCGGATTACCGTAACTTTAATCTGTCCGGGATACTCCATCCCCTCTTCAATTTTTTTGCGTATATCCCGGCACATCGTGACTGCTTCATTATCACTTATTTTTTCCGGCTGAACAATAACCCGGATCTCCCGCCCCGCTTGAATCGCAAAAGACTTTTCTACTCCTTTAAAAAGATTGGCAATTGACTCCAGTTTATCCAAACGTTTAACATAGATCTCCAGTGTTTCCCTTCTGGCCCCGGGACGCGCCGCGCTAACCGCGTCAGCCGCAATCGCTAAAACCGCATACATGCTCTGCGCCGGCGATTCTTCATGGTGCGATTCAACCGCCGCCACAACCTCAGCGCTTTCATTATATTTCTTCGCCAGATCCGCGCCTAATTTAGCATGCGTGCCTTCAACCTGATGATCCACGGCCTTACCGATATCATGCAAGAGCCCAATTCTCCGGCCAAGTTTAAAATCCAAACCTAATTCTGAAGCCATGATCCCCAAGAGAAAAGAAACTTCCTTGGAATGCTGTAACGCATTCTGCCCATAACTGGTACGATACTTCAGCCGGCCTAAAAGTTTGATGATCTCCGGGTGCAAACCATTAACCCCGGCCTCAAAAGCCGCCCGCTCTCCTTCCTCACGGATCTTCTCGTCCATTTCTTTTTTAGTCTTTTCCACAATCTCTTCAATCCGGCCGGGATGAATTCTGCCGTCAGAAATAAGTTTCTCTAAACTCAAGCGGGCGATCTCCCGGCGCACCGCGTCAAATCCCGACAGAGTAACCGCTCCCGGAGTATCATCAATAATTACGTCTACCCCGGTAGCCATTTCTAATGCCCGAATATTCCTTCCTTCCCGGCCAATGATCCGGCCTTTCATCTCATCATTAGGCAAAGTCACCACACTCACCGTTGATTCTACGGTATGTTCGGCAGCACAACGTTGAATCGCTAAACTTAAAATTTCACGCGCCTTCTTATCCGCAATGCTGCGGATCTCTTCTTCTTGGCGCCGGATAAACACCGCTTTTTCATTATTTAATTCTTCGTTCAAACGGCCCAGCAGAATCTGTTTGGCTTCCTCGGCAGACAAAGACGAAATTTTCTGCAAACGCTCTTTTTCTTCAGCAATCAAAGCCTGCAATTGGTTCTCTTTTAATTTTAGAGACTCCTCCTGCTTCTTCAGATGATCATTACGCGCCTCAATTTCTTTTTCTTTTTTCTCGACCAGATCAATCCGCCGGTCAATATTCTCTTCTTTTTGGGTTAACCTTTTTTCAAGGTTGACAATTTCGAATTTGCGATCTTTAATCTCACGCTCAAAATCCTGACGCATGCGGTACAAAAGATCCTTAGCTTCTAACTCTGCTTCCCGGCGCTTGTCTAATACGTCTTTTTTAGCTGCCTCTAAGATATGTTCAGCTTGTAATTCAGCGCTTTTTATTCTTTTCTCTGCAATGTATTTTCTTAAAAAATAACCGCAATATGCGGCAGCCAGAACGGCCAATAGAGATACAACCATGTTAAGAATCATTTCTTTTCCTCCCTTTTAACCTTAAATTATGAGCTTGCTTGTCGGAGCTTAGGAAAAGATAATCTTTTTAACGCTTACATCGTGTGAGGTGGTGGGGACTAGGGGCAAGATCTGGAAATCAAAAGCCAAACCGATAGAGTACGTTTTATTAGAAAGCGAACTTAAGAAACGGTCATAATAACCTTTTCCGCGGCCTAAACGGTTGCCTTTTTTATCAAAAGCTAACCCGGGGACAATCACCAAATCCAGATCTTCCGGATTAACTAAGCTTTCCGTAACAGGCTCACAAACCCCGTAAGGGCCTTTCTTTAATTTCGCATGATCATCTAATATGGCTGGCTGCATAATTTCTTTATCTTTTTTGCACATTGGCACACAAATAACCTTGCCTATTTTTTTAGCTTCCCTAATCATTTCTTCGGTATTTACTTCGCCACCAAAAGCGATGTAAAACATCACTATCTTCGCCTTCCTAAAAACCTTATTCCTTAAAAGTTTACTGGTAATTAGTTTACTTTTGCGGTTGCGGTTTTCTTCCTCCTGTGTTTTTAATTTCAAAATAATTTTACTACGTATTTGAGCTTTTGTCAACATAACTCACTCTATAAACAGGTTTCACCTTCATGGGCGTGCCCTTTATCTTCAAAAGGAACCGGCAAACCTTGCTTTTTATAATAATCCTTTAATGCTGAGCGCAGGGCCTCCTCGGCCAGAACGGAACAGTGCATTTTAACCGCGGGCAGTCCGCCCAATGCCTCAGCCACCGCCTTATTGGTAATCTTAAGCGCCTCCGGGATACTTTTGCCCTTGACCATTTCGGTAACCATTGAGCTGGTCGCGACTGCCGCCCCGCAGCCAAAGGTTTTAAATTTCACGTCGACAATTATTTCGTTTTCTATTTTTAAATACATTTTCATAACATCCCCGCAAACCGGATTACCCACCGTACCTACTCCGCTGGGATTAATAATCTCGCCAATATTGCGCGGGTTGGTAAAATGATCCATAACTTTTTCGCTATAAGGTAATTGTTCTGCCATATTATTTGTTTAAAAGCAATTCATGCGGCCGAGCGGATTTCTTAAAATCTTTAGGTTTGCGAATTTCTTTTAGTGATGCCAGTTTTTGTTTCTTGTCTAGCGCGTTATAAATTAAAACCCAGGCGCAATCTTTCTGATGATCAACTTCACATTTACCTTGGCGTACTCCGCCGCAGGGGCCATTAAGCAAGTTCTTCGGACAAAGCGTGATCGGGCAAATTCCCGCGGTAATATCCAAAACACACTCTGCGCACATTGAGCACTTTTCAAAAAAATTACCCTGCGCATCCATCACCGCGCCAAATAAGGTATCATTGGCCGGCAAAACCGCTAAACCCATCCGGTCATTATCTTTAAATGAAGCAACCGCTAAACCGCAAGCTAAGATCAAAACCGCTTCTGATTGGCGTAAAGCTTTTATATTTTTGCTCAGCTCTGTTTTAAGCTGCGCCGCGACGCAAGGCGCAGAAGGAAGACAGGAGCCGGTAACCAATTTACCGGCCGACGCCAACTCCTGCTGCATTTTGTCAATCTCCGGCTGGCCGCCGCTTTTACAGGCAGTCGCGCATTCACCGCAGCCCACTAAAAATATCTTCTGGTACTCTTTCAGGCTAAACAATAAATCTTTAAGCGGCTTTTGCTGGCTGATAATCATCTTAAAAATTTTAACATAGTTTTATCCCTATCTCAAGTAAAAAGAGGATCTTTGGCTTCTCTTATCCATCGCGAAAATAATCTTCCAGATTCTCAAAAAATACTTTATTGTTTTGCCGACTGTGCCCTACGATATCTTCCAGCTCTAGATCCTCCAAGCCTTCCAGCTCTGCGCTGCTTTGCACATCTATAAACTTATTCAGCAATCCACCTTGATCTAAGAATCGCGATACCTGAGTAAATACCGAGCCTGCGCCATCCATAAAGCTTCTAGGAGAACGGTCGAGGTGCGGTTTTAGGAAGAATAAATTTACTTTAGCACGCGTACTTGCGACATAAAGCAGCCGGCGCTCCTCTTCAATCTCGTCTTCCGTTTCCAGTGACAGATAAGAAGGCAGATGCCCCTCCGCAACATAAATTAAAAATACCGTATGCCACTCTAGCCCTTTGGCTGAGTGTATGGTAGAAAGCGTAAGCGCAGAGTCGTCTTTATCATTCTTGCCGGCTTCCACGATGCTTCTTTCCGGAGGCTCTAAGGCCATATCCGTCAGAAAATTCTCGGTTGATTTATAACGCGCACTGATGTGTAATAAAGAATCCAGGTCGTTTAAGCGTTTATTAAAATCGTCATATTTGATTTTTAAAAGCGGCTGGTAATAATCCAGGAATTTCTCAATAATCTTTTCCGGGCCCTGGCAGTCACAATCAACCTCTTTTAAAAGCTTGAGCAATTGCATCAAACTGTCATGCTTCTTAAGCAAGGTATCCTCAACGGCATTAGCTGGATTTGCGATTGTCTCAATAATTTTTTGCGCAGTTTTCGGACCGATTTTAGGGATTAACAAAAGCGCGCGCAGCCAACTAACCTGGTCATTTCTGTTATGGCTAATACGCAAATAAGCTAAAATGTCTTTAATATGCGCGGCCTCAACAAATTTCTGGCCGCCATATTTTACAAAGGGTATATTACGGCTAGCTAATTCAATCTCCAAATCATTGGAGTGCCATCCGGATCGAAAAAGCACCGCGATCTCATTTAGAGGTATACCCTCTTCCCTCAATTCCAATATTTTATCCGCGACAAAAGTTGATTGGGAATTTTCATCCGGGCAATCAATAAAAACCGGGAGGCTGCCCTCCTTTTTCTTAGTGTAAAGATGCTTTTCGAACTTTTCTTTAGCTTGGGCGATAACGGCATTGGTTAAATTTAAGATCGGCTGCGTCGAGCGGTAATTCTCCTCCAGAGTGATAATCTTAGCCTGCTTAAATATTTTAGGAAAATCCATGATATTTTTGAAATTAGCCCCGCGGAATGAATAGATGCTTTGAGCGTCATCGCCGACCACCATAATATTGCCGTGGTTTGCCGCTAAAAGACAAACGATATGCGCCTGCAGCTTATTGGTATCCTGATATTCATCCACCATAATATATTTATATTTGGCCGCTAAAGCTAAACGCACATCTTCATGCTTACTTAAGAGCACTTTTAAGAAAACCAGTAAATCATCATAATCTAAAAGCGATTTTTGCAGTTTATATTTCCGGTAGGCATCGCGGATCTTCTTAATCGAATCCGTAAACTCAATAAACTGCGGGTATTCGCCATAAAGCACATCCTTGATCTCTGCGGATTTGTTCACGCTTTTAGAAATTACTTCTAAAATAGCATGTTTGCGCGGGAAACGTTTTTCGGATTTATGAAACCCCAGCTGCGTACGCACTAAATTTACCGCGTCTTCGGCATCGGCACGGTCAAGTATCGTAAAATTATTGCTGATCTCCAAAAGCTTAGCGTATTTTCTTAAGATCATATTCGCAAAAGAGTGGAAAGTGCCTCCGGCAACATGCTTACACCGCTCATCCAGAAGCAGGCTTGCCCGGCGCAACATCTCTTCGGCAGAGCGGCGCGTAAAAGTAAGCAAAAGAATCTGCTCCGGCTTTATTCCTTTTTCAACCAGATAAGCAACCCGGTGCACTAAAACCCGCGTCTTGCCGCTTCCTGCTCCGGCAATTACTAAATACGGCCCGTCAACCGACTCCACGGCTTTTAGTTGAGCAGAGTTTAGCTCTTTATGGTAATCAATTTTCTGCATTTTTATGGTTTCAGGTAAGCCCGAATAATTTTTTGTTCACTAACCGGACGGTCATCGGCATCTACCGGAGTATTTTCAATTTTTTGCACTACCTCCAAACCCGCAACCACCTCGCCAAAAATAGTATGACGCATATTTAACCAAGGCGTTTTAGCGCAAGTAATAAAAAATTGGCTGCCATTGGTGTTGGGCCCGCTATTGGCCATCGCCAAGATACCCGCCGACTCAAACTTAACCGCCGGAGTAACTTCGTCTTCAAAGGGCTTTCCCCAAATAGAAGTCCCCCCGGCTCCCGTTCCCGTAGGATCTCCGCCTTGGATCATAAAACCTTTAATTACGCGATGGAAAATTAAACCATTATAATAACCCTTTTCCACTAATTTTATAAAATTTTCACAACTCTTCGGAGCGATATCGTTTTTTAATCTAATTTCGATGTTTCCTTGATTGGTTTCTAAAATTACGGTTGTTTCATTCATCGCTAAAATTCCTCCGCAGTAAAAAGTTAAACCTAACACTAATAATACCATTGAGATTGTCCGTTGCCACCTTCTCATCGTTATAATTTTTCCTTTCTTTTTTTGTTAATCTGGCGTCTGTTTTGTTTTTTTCTCTAGATCTTCATCGACAGCCTTACCCTCTTCTGTAATTTTATTTTCTTCTAATTTTATCTCTGCCGGCTTAACCTCTTCAAGAATAGTTTCTTTAGGTTTAGAAGTTTCTTCCCGCGCCGGCTCTACCGGCTTATTTTCTTCTAGAACAATTTCTAGCGATTTAACCTCTTCTGCCGGCGGAATCTTTTTCTCTGCCGATTGACGTAAATGCGCAATCTCAACGGCAAAATTTTTCAATCTCTCCTGGCTCGACGCTAAATCTTTTTCTAATTTTAAATACTCTTGATTCAATTGCTGATGCTCCGCCTTAGGCACCCATTCACTGATTTTTTCTTTACGGTTAAACTCGGCAATCGTCGCTAAATGCTCATTAATACTCTTGAGCTGGCTTTCCATTTGATGTTTCTGTGCCTGTAACTGGTCCTCTTTAAGCCGGCAAGCTTTATCTCTTTCTTCCAAAGAGGCTTTCATTTCCTGTATCTGGCGAGTAAAATTTACATTTTTAGTAAACTCCTCCTGCAGCTCATTTTCCTTAGCAATAAACTTATTGCTTAAATCTAAATTTATTGACTTGATTCTGGCTAACTCTGCCTCTGCCCTGGCCACCCACTCTTCTCGGCGTTTTAACTCTACTAAAAACTCCGCTTCTTTGGCCTTGATTTCCATTAAGGCGGGTTTCTCGTCGATAGAAGCAACCTTAATTTGTTCTAGCTGATTTTCTAATTTAGCGACTTGACTTTGCAGGTGTTGAATTTTTTGCTCTCGGCCAGAATCTTCGGCTAAAAATTTCGGCTCTTGAATTTTTTGTTTTCTGGGAGCCTCGAGTTTACCCGCGGTAAATACCCCAAAAACCGCGTAAATAACTACCCCCACCCCTAAAACTACGAATATTTGCATGATCAGCATCATTCTGATTTATCCTTTCTCTCCACCTGGCCACTATTTTTTTACCAGGAGTAGTCGAGGTTTGCCGCAATTTTGCGCTACCTAGCGCACACCGGCGCGATTTTAGATAAGCGCCGGGTGTATTCTAACCGTTCTTTAATTTTTGCTTCGTGCCCTAAATCTGTCGGTTCATAATAGCATACTTTCTTCGGTGTATATTGTTGTTTTACATAATGGCCGGGATAATCATGGCTATATTTATATCCCAAGCCATGCCCAAGCTCCTGGGCACCGCGATAAGAAGCATCTTTAAGGTGATCCGGAACTTCTTGTACTTTGTTTTCTTGAATATCTTGAGTGGCTCTTTCCACTGCCAAATAGCTGGCATTAGATTTAGGGGCGCAAGTAATATAAATCACTGCTTGAGCTAAAGGAATCCTGGCTTCGGGCATTCCGACAAACTCGGAGACCTGTAAAGCCGCATTCGCTAAAACTAAAGCTAGGGGGTCGGCATTGCCTACGTCTTCGGCGGCTAAAATACAAATCCGGCGCGCGATAAACCGCGGATCTTCTCCGGCGCAAAGCATCTTCGCCATCCAATAAATTGCCGCATCCGGATCAGAACCACGCATCGATTTAATAAAAGCCGAGGCCGTATCGTAATGACCACCCCCATCGCGGTCATAAATTACGGCTTTCTTTTGAATAGATTCTTGAGCGATCTCTAAATCAAAATTAATATAGCCGTCTTTATCCGCCGGGGTAGTTAAAACCCCTAGCTCCAAAGCAGAGAGAGCCCGGCGCGCATCACCTTCACAACTCTGCGCTAAAAAATTAAGCGCAACTTTATCAAGTTTAACCTTGAAATTACCCAACCCTCTTTCTTTATCCTCTAAAGCACGGTTAATTATATTGACCAAGTCTGCGCTCTTAAGCGTCTTGAATTCACAAACAATTGACCGGGAAAGCAAAGCAGCCGTCAGCGAAAAATACGGATTATGCACGGTGGCGCCAATTAATACCAGGCGCCCCTCTTCCACATCGGGCAAAAGCACATCCTGCTGCGCTTTATTAAAACGGTGAATTTCATCGATAAAAAGAATCGTTTTCTTCTTTCCTTCTTTTGCCCTCATTTTAGAAGCAGCAATAATTTTTCTTAATTCTTCAACATTAGAAATTGTCGCATTAATCGCGACATAATCAGCCTGGGTAATGTTAGCAATACACCAAGCTAGCGAAGTCTTACCTGTTCCCGGAGGGCCAAATAAAATAAGCGAAGTTAGGCGGTCAGCTTCAATCGCGCGGCGTAATAATTTATTTTTACCTAATATTTGATCTTGTCCAAAAAGCTGATCAAGAGTAGTTGGCCGCAGGCGTACTGCCAAGGGAAGGTTTTTATCTTGAACCTTTAAAGACTCCTGAAGAAATAAATCCATAAGCTATCCGCTTAATTAAAAAATCCGTAATTACGGGTTAGCCGCCATCAAGATCGGCGGGTTGACCTCGCGATTCATTAAACAATATACGCGGTCAAAAAAAATCCCCGCAAGAGTGCCGTTGGACTGATAGTCTGAACCGATTTGGCTTCAGGTGGGTACCCTATCTTTAGGCACTCGTGCCTAAAGAATCATGGGGTTCCCGTGAAAATAGTGTTGGTTCAACAATTATCAAATTTCCAACGTGCACCGCAGGGATATCTAAAAGAACGCTTTAATTCTAACAAAAGCATAGCACATATTTATTGCAAAATCAATCCTCGCTAGCTTTACGTAGCTTTACACCAAACCGCTCTTCCAATAAAGAACAGATATCATGATGCACCGGAGAAACTTCCTCTTCTGTCAATGTGCGGTTATTCAATCGATAAACACAAGAGATGGTTAAACCCTTAAACCCCGCCGGAATTTGCTTACCCTGGTAATAGTCTACAATTTTAACCTGGTCCAATAATGGAGCGCCTTTTACTTTAATTGCCGCCAACAGCTCTTGCACCGGAAGATCCTCATTAATTACCAGGCTGATATCCCGGGTAATCGAAGGATATTTAGGAATATCTAAAAACTTCTTTCCTAAGCTTATGCTGCCCAATAACATTTCCAAGTTAACTTGAGCTAAAACAACGCGTTGATTCTTAATATCAAAAGCCTCTAAAATTTGCGGGCTTAAGTTCAGCATAAAACCCGCCGGTTGCTGATTGACCGCAATATTAATCCGATTGTCTTGCGGCCGGCTAAAATCAAAATCCTTAATTCCTAACCGGTTAAACAAAGATTCTAAAATACCTTTTAAATGCAGCAGCGTAATCTCATCTCTCACTAAGCCCTGCCGGGTAAAAAAAGCCTGATTCCCGCATAAAGCTACGCTTAATAAAGAATCCTCCCTAACCGTATTTATTTGTCCAGAGAAAACATTGGCCATCTCAAAAATACCTACTCGCTCTTGCTGTTGATTTAGGTTATAAGCCAGAACGCGAATAAGGCTCGGGTAGAGAGCCGGACGTAGAACCTCTTGCTCTTTACTTAAAGGATTTAAAATTTCGATTAACCCGGTAAGTGTATCAATTCCAGATTTATGCAGCAGCTGGCGATCAACCAGGCTATAGGTAATTACTTCAGATAAACCTAAGCCCGATAAAATATTTTTTATACCAGAGATGATTTCTTGTTTATCAAGAACTTTCCTCCGGGGCTTTACCGCGGGAAGAGTTTTAGGAATTTTATCATAACCATAAATACGCGCGACTTCTTCTACCAAATCTACCGGCAATTTTAAATCCTGACGGAAACTGGGCGTTTTGACGGTTAAAATATTTTTGGTTTTAGTTTTTACCGGCAAACCTAAGCTATTTAAGATCTGTCTAACCTTCGGCATGGGAATAGCTGTGCCCAATAGCTTATTTAAATAATTAACATCCAAATTAATCGTCAGAGGGATTAATTTGGAGCTGCCCAGGCTGCTGAACCCGGAAGGCTCACCGGAAGTTGACTTCAAAATTAACTCCTGCGCCGCTAAAGAAGCACTTTTGACCGCTTCTAAATCTACCCCTCTTTCAAATCGATAGGCTGATTCGGATGGTAACCCTAATTTTTGCTTCGCGCGCCGGATAAGCGCAGGATTAAATACGGCACTTTCCAATAAAATATTACGCGTCTTAAGTGTAACTTCCGTTTCTTTGCCTCCCATAATTCCGGCAACGGCCAGGAGCCTATGCTCATCAGCGATGACCAAAATTTCCGGGCTCAACAACCTAGTTACTCCATCCAACGTAATAATCTTTTCATCAGTTTTAGCCCGCCGCACCCTAATTTCATTTGAACTCAATTTATCTAAATCAAAAGCGTGCAGCGGCTGGCCTAACTCAAATAAAACATAATTAGTAGCATCGACAACATTATTTACACTGCGGCATCCGATTGATTCCAGCCTCTTTTTTAACCATTCCGGAGAAGAACCAACTTTTACGTTTTTAATTATCCTGGCAGTATATAAAAGACAATCTTTTTTGTCTTCAATTTTAATTTTTAAAGACGAATCCTTGCGTTTAAGATTGCCACCATCGAAAAGATTCATTTTATTAGTTTTCAGTTTCAATCCGGTAATCGCCGCGACCTCCCGGGCAACGCCCAAAACACTTAACCAGTCTGGGCGATTGGAAGTAATCTCTATCTCAAAAACAAAATCCCCTTGAATCTCTGCTAAAGAAACCACCTCTAGCCCGGCCAGGGTTAATTTTTCCGACAAGGCTTTGGGCGCAAGATTAATATTTAAAAAATCTTTTAGCCAATTATAAGTAACTTTCATTTTTTAAAATTGTTTTAAAAATCTTAAATCATTTTCAAAGAATAACCGGATATCATTAATTCCATATTTTAACATCGCGATTCTCTCGATCCCCATACCAAACGCAAAACCGGTATACTTGTTAGCCGCATAACCTACCTGCTTAAAAACATTGGGATGAATCATCCCCGCGCCTAAAATCTCCAACCAGCCTTTCCGTCCGCACACCGAACAACCCTTGCCTTTACAAATAATACAAGAGATATCCACTTCCACCGACGGTTCAGTAAAAGGGAAAAAATGCGGCCGAAAGCGCATTTTAATATCTGGCCCGAAAACACTTTGGGCAAAAAGTTCTAAAACACCTTTTAAATCAGAAAACCTGATATTTTCATCAACCAAAAATCCCTCAATCTGATGAAACATAAAAAGATGACTGGCATCTACCGCATCCGGCCGGTACACTCTTCCTGGAACAATGATGGCCAAGGGGGGCTTCTGCGTTTTCATCACGCGCACCTGCACCGGAGAGGTATGGCTGCGCAAAAGCAGCTTAGAGTATTCTTTTAAATAAAAAGTATCGAAGGCATCGCGTGAAGGATGCTCTAATGGTATATTTAAGCCGGTAAAATTATTATATTCTGTTTCCACCTCCGGACCCTGAACCACAAAGAACCCCATACGATTAAATATGGCGCAGATTTCATCAATGACCTGAGTAATCGGATGAAGATGCCCGAGCTTCTGAGCAATCCCCGGCATTCCGATATCTAAATTACTTTCTTGCAAAACATTACTTTGAGTTTTTAAAGTTTTTTCTTTTTCTTCAAGCAGCTTAAGTAATTTATTTTTTAAGGCATTAACCTCTTTGCCGAAAACACCTCTTTGTTCAACCGGTAAGCCGGGAATCGAGCTGGTTAATTCCGCAAACAAACCCTTCCTGCCTAAATATTTTACCCGCACCTCTTCTAAGGCTTGCGCAGAAACAAGATTGGCTAAATCATCTTCTATTTGTGCTTGAATAGAGTTAATATCCATATCAAAAATAACACTCCAAGTAAAATAAAACCTAAACTTACTTTATCAAAATTAATCCTCTCTTTAACCATCCTCCCATTTTCAATCTTACGTAAACTCTGCACGTGAATATCCAAATCTCCGCCATGCTCAAAACAGGCGCGGTGAAATTCTCCCATAATTTCTAGCCGGTCACCACGAGATTTATAATTTCCCTTAAATTTTATTTCTTTCGCCGAAACCGCGCTCATCCAAACACCCAAAGCATTCTCGCCATCATTGATATTTACCCAAGCAAATTCACCCCGCGACATGACATCCCCGATAACCTCTCCGGAATAAATAATTATTTTACCGTCATATTCCCGGGCATTTCTAATTAGCTCGCTGCTGCTGAAGCTCTGCGCAAAAGCCGCCTTTTCTCCCCGCGGGATAAAAACTAAAAACAGAATTATTAAAATTAGTTTAAATTCTTTTTTCATTTCCCTTTAACCGCCGCAAATAGAAAACCCAAAATAGTAAATACGGACATAAACTCCAAACGGCCGGCCCACATTTGTAAGATATAAGTAACCTTTAGCACCGCCGGCATAGCAACATTAGTAATCCCGCAAGATAACCCGACATTGGCTGCGGCAGACGTCGACTCAAAAAGTGCCCCCAAAAAAGGATAACCGTAAAACATCCCCACCAGGGCACCTAGGCCATATAAAATTATATAAGCCAAAGTAATCATTAAGGCGCTTCTTACTAATTTATCCTCTAAAAATACCTCTTTAATATGGTGAAACCTTTCAATGATGATCGCCCTCTCCGGCATAATAATCCTTTTGAGGTCCTCTTTAAAAGCCTTGAGAATAATCCCGATGCGCAGCATCTTAATTGCCCCGGTAGTCGAACAGACCGCTCCACCCAAAGCCATCGCTAAAATTACACCGACCAATGCCAACTGATTCCAGTCCGTACCGAACTGTTGGGCATAAATAGTCTGAAAACCGGTTCCGGTGTGACCGGAAATAAGCTGATAAAATCCTTTGCGAAAAAGCATAACTGCAGTCGGATAAATCCCCGTTTGCGCTAAACCCACCGCCACCGCAGAAAAAGTAGCAATAATCGTAACAAAAAGAGTCCGCGTTTCAATATTTTTAATCAGCTCCTTGCGATTTCCCATCCACAAATGATAGTGCAATTTAAAATTGAGCGCCCCCAGAACCATTAAGATCACAGTAATCACCTCGTAAGCCAAACTATGATAATAAAGTATATTCTGTGATTGCGGGCTGAATCCTCCGGTATCAAAAGCCGCCATAAAATTACAGGCTCCGTGAAAAAACGCATTAAGCGGCTGCATCCCGTTCAATATCCCGGTTACCCCTAAAGCCAGGGTGCCTAAAACTAAATAAACGATGCTGACCAGCCAAATAAACCGGGAGGTATTAATAACGTTGGGCATGATCTTTTCATCCCGGGCCTCACCAACGTACATTTTGAATGCGCCCGAAAACCCGCGCACAAAGAAAGAAAGCGCGATCACCACAATTCCCTGGCCGCCTAAAAACATAATCAAATGGCGCCAAAGGTTGTGCGTATAAGAAAGATGATCCAGGTCCTGAACCAAAACAAGCCCAGTGGTCGCAAATCCGGACATCGCATCAAAACAGGCATCTAAAAAAGATTTCCAATGGCCGCTTAAATATAACGGAATTGCCCCAAAAATCATTGCGATCACCCAAGATAGGCTGACCACAATCATGCCTTGCATCCAATTTAAATCCTTATCCGTCTGGCAAATTTTTACTAAAAGTAGCCCTAATAAAACAGAGATCTCGATACTGATGAAAAAATCTAAAGCCGGGTTAATCTCTCCAAAACCCAAAGCAATTAAAATCGGGATCGCCATCGTTAAAGCCAACCCCAAAATTATTTTCCCGAGGTAAAAACCGATAATCTTTAAATCTTCCAGGCGGGGTTTAAGAATCATAGCTTAAAATAGATTGCCCAACAGATCAAGAATGCTGTCAGCATGATAAAACAAACGTAGAGAATTTCCGTGGTTATCCCGAAGATAATATTTAAGGCAGGTTTAAATCTCATTTCTTCAGTTTAAAGCTTCCCGGCTAAAAGATTTAGCAGCTGCGGTTCATTACCGATTAAAGTAAGTGCGATAACATCATCCCCGGTTTTAAGCACCGTATCGCCTTTGGGAAGAATAACCTCTTCTCCCCGGACAATCGAAACCAATACCGCGTCTTTAGGCAAAGCAATATCTTTTACTTGCCGATTAATCACCGGGGCGTCATTAGGAAGATCCACGCGCACAATCGCCAGCTTGCCGCGTTTAAAACTCATCAGATTTACAAAATCCGAGAAAGAAACTTCTTCTTCGATAATCTTGGCAATAATTTTAGTAGAATCAACCGGCACATCGATACCTAACTCATTAAAGGTGTGTTCATTATCCGGATTATTTACCCGGCCCACCGTACGCTGTAAGTTAAATTTTTCTTTAGCGAGCTGACAGATAATTAGGTTGTCTTCATCATCACCGGTAACCGCCGCTAAAACATCTGCCCGCAAAATCCCCGCTTCCTCCAATATTTTCGGGTCGCAGGCATCGCCATTAACCACCAAGGCATCTAATTCTTTGGCCAGTTCTTCGCAAATCTGACGGTCTTTATCTACCACGCTCACGGTATGTCTGCCCTGGCAAAGCCTCTTCGCCAAAAAATAACCCACTTTTCCCGCGCCGACAATTAAAATATACATCTTTATTTTTCCCCTAAGTGAAACTTTTCCCTAACCGCCTGAAGGCTGGCGACCTTAACTACTCCCATCAGAATATCTTTATTTTTTAAAACAGTTTTCGGTTCCGGAATCACCACTCCCTGCATCCTGCGCAAAGCCACCACAATAAAATCTCCCGGAATATTAATATCCTCAATAGTCTTGCCGACTAAATCATTCTTGATTTCAATTTCAATAACGCCTAAATCCTTGGATTCGATTAAATAACTGGAAAACCGGCTCTCAATAATTTTGTCTCGCAGCATCGCGGAAAAAAGCATCGTGCCGCTGATAATATCCAGGCCCAAAGCCGCATAAATATGCGCGCGCTGCGGATCATAAACCCGAGCCAAAACTTTAGGCACGTTAAAAATTTTTTTCGCCACCTGAGCACTGATCAAATTGGTGTTGTCTCCATCAGTTACGGCGCAAAAAGCATCCGCTTTTTCAATACCTACCTGTTTTAAAAGAGCCAGATCAAAACCATTGCCAACCATGGTTAGGCCGTTAAAAGACTCGCCTAAACGCTTAAGCGCCTCCTGTGTTTTATCAATGACCACCACATCATGGCCTTCACCAGACAAAAGCTTGGCTAGTTCCGAGCCCACTCTTCCACAACCGACAATGATTACATACATCTTATCTCCTGCCTAAACTCACTCTTTTACCTTTTCCACCAATTTTTTAAATGCGCTATTGTCTCTTACTGCTAAATCCGCCAAAATCTTACGGTCTAGAATAATCTTAGACTTCTTAAGCCCATTCATAAATACACTGTAAGAAATACCCATTTCTCGACAAGCGGCATTAATCCGAGCAATCCAGAGTGAGCGAAATTCACGCTTTTTATTGTGACGATCTCGATAAGCGTACCGGAGCGCATGCACCAATACTCTTTTGGCCTGCTGATATTGCTTACTCCGATCACCCCAAAAACCCTTGGCCTGCTTAAGAACTTTCTTCTTTCTTTTTCGTGTTGCGACACTGTGTTTAGCCTTTGCCATTATTGTTCTCCTTTAAAAATCACCTGCTTTTGTCTAGCCATAAGGTAACATAGACTTAATAAACCTTACTTCTTTTTTCCCCGCCAGCGTACGGCGTCTCCTTAAATTTCTTATTTTTTTTGTTTTCTTAGACGAGGCTAAGTGGCTTTTCCCGCCCGGCGAATACTTAACCCTGCCTTTTTTGGTAATCCTAAAACGTTTCGCTACCCCGCGTTTTGTTTTTAACTTTCCCATTTTTTATCTCCAGGTTATTATACTTCACTTTGGCGCAATTACAAAGGACATAATCCTGCCTTCGAGTGACGGTGTTTTTTCCACCTGCCCTTCGTTTTGCGTGTCCACAATAAATTTATCTAAAACCTTTCTTCCGAGATCTAAATGTTCCATCTGCCGGCCGCGGAAAAAAAGATTAACCTTAACTTTATCTTTTTTCTTTAAAAAACTAATTACCTGTTTAACTTTGGTTTCAAAATCATGTTCGTCAATATTGGGCTTCAGCCGGATTTCTTTAAGCCGGCCCTGTTTTTGATGTTTTTTTGCTTCCCGCTCTTTTTTCTCTAAATCATATTTAAATTTACTATACTCGATAATCCGGCAAACCGGCGGAGTTGCCCCGGGAGCAACCTCCACTAGGTCTAACTCCTGTTGATTAGCAATTTCCAACGCCCTTTGCACAGACATAACCCCGAGCTGACTTTCATCATGACCAATAACCCGAACTTGCGGCGAACTGATTCTGTCGTTAATACGCGTGAACTTTTTTATAGCATCCTCCCTCTTTTACTTATGCTCCTGAATCTGGTTAATTAAATTTTCCACAAATTTATCTAAAGCAACTGCCCCTTGATCCCCCTTACCTTTTCTGCGCACACTAACCGTACCCTGCTTAGCTTCGCGGTCCCCTAAAATTAAACAGTAGGGGATTTTATTAATCTCGGCATTACGAATCTTTTTATCTAATGTTTCATTACGCCGGTCTATTTCCACGCGAAGATTATGGCTTTCTAGTGAATTCTTTACGCCTTGCGCATAAGTAAGCGCCGTTTCTTTGATCGGAATTATCAAAACCTGTATCGGGCTTAGCCAAACCGGAAGCTCTCCCTTGTAATGTTCAATCAGGGCGCCGATAAAACGCTCTAAACTCCCTAATAAAACCCGGTGCAGCATAATCGGCTGTTTTTCTTGGCCGGTAGCATCAATATAAGCTAAATTAAATCTTTTGGGAAGAGCAAAATCGCATTGAATCGTCGCGCACTGCCATGATCTTTTCAACGCATCTTTTAATTTTATATCAATTTTCGGGCCATAAAACGCGCCATCACCGGCATTAACAGTATAAGTTAACTCTTTTTCTTTCAATGCCATTTCTAAAGCTTCCGTAGCCAATTGCCAATCATTATCCGAACCGATAGATTTCTCCGGGCGCGTACTTAATTCAATATCTACCGTGTCAAAACCAAAAACTTTCATCGTATCAAAAACAAAATCAATAATTTTTTTAATTTCATCGCGTAACTGCTCTGGTAAACAAAATATGTGCGCGTCATCCTGAGTAAATCCCCGCACACGCAAAAGCCCATGCAAAACACCCGCCTTCTCGCGGCGATAAACCGTACCCAGCTCAAATAAACGAACCGGTAAATCTTTATAACTACGGGTTTTAGATTTATAAATCAAAATGTGGCCCGGGCAATTCATCGGCTTTAAAACATATTCCTGTTCATCTACCTTAAGCGTGAACATATTGTCTTTGTAATAATCATAATGACCGCTGGTCTTCCACAACCCCGCCTGCATGATATGTGGGGTAATCACGATTTCATAACCCCGCTTGAGATGTTCTTTTCTTTCATAATCCTCGATGATCGTGCGTAAAAGCGCGCCTTTGGGATGATAAAAAACTAACCCGGCTCCGGCTTCCTCATGGTAAATATCAAAGAGCTCTAGGCTGGGCCCAAGTTTTCGATGGTCACGCAGTTTAGCTTCCTCTAAATTTCTTAGATACTCATCTAATTCTTTTTGGGTCTCAAAACAAGTGCCGTAAATTCTTTGCAGCATCGGATTCGTTTCAATCCCATGCCAATATGCCCCGGCAACCGATAATAATTTAAAAACCTTGATCTGGCCGGTCGATTCTAGATGCGGGCCGCGGCATAAATCTAAAAAACTTTTCCCGGTTTTATAAATCGAAATTGCCTGATCCGGTAAAGCTTCGATAAGTTGCACTTTATAGTCTTCATTTAGTTTTTTAAATAGCGCAACCGCTTTTGTTTTATCCAGCTCCTCGCGCAGAAAGGGATCGTTACGGCCGATAATCTTGCGCATGATTTTTTCAATTTCTAATAAATCCGCGTCGGTAAACGGATCCGCTTTGTCAAAATCATAATAAAAACCATCCTCAATTGCCGGGCCAATGGCTAATTTTACCTCTGGCCAAAGCTCTTTTACCGCTTCCGCTAAAACATGCGCACAGCTATGTCGTAATGTATCTAGACCCATATTAATCATTCACAAAAATATTATCCGCCACCAAACCCATTTTCTGTAATTTCTGAAAAAACACCGGATAAAACTTAATCGAAGACCTCAGTGCTCCGACTACTTTCCCATTTTCATCGTATTTTTCGAGCTTAAATGTAAATAAATCATTCAATACAACTTCGTCTTTATCTAAGCCTCTCACCTCGGTAATGTAGGTTATTCTACGGCTTCCATCGCGCATGCGTTCTTGATGCACAATTAAATTAAGTGTGGAGGCAATCATTTTTCTTACCTCCTCTAGAGGCAATTGAATGCCAGACATAAGTACCATTGTTTCTATACGCGCGATAACATCCCTCGGCGAATTACCATGCACTACCCCCACTGTACCACTATGGCCAGTAGCCATAGCTTGAATCATATCAATAGCCTCCTCGCCGCGCACCTCTCCCACAACCAGTCTATCCGGAGCCATGCGTAAGGCATTGCGGATTAATTCTCTCAAACCCACGCCGCCTTTATTATTTATATCGGGAGTCCGCGTTTCCAAAGACACTAGATTCTCTCTGGCAATTTTAAGTTCAGCGGCATCTTCTATAGTTATCACCCTTTCCTCTTCAGTGAAATAATGAGACAATACCTGCAAAGTTGTGGTCTTACCGACCGCCGTACCTCCGGAAAAAATTATATTTATCTTACCCTTAACACAAGCAATTAAAAATTCAGCCGCTTTTTTAGATAAAGTTCCGGTTTTTACTAAGTCATCCAAACTGATAATTTCTTTAGAAAATTTTCTAAAAGTTATCGCAACCCCAAAGCGGGCCAACGGCGGAATAATAGCATTAATACGCGTACCGTCTTCCAAACATACGTCTGCATATGGAACATCCAAAGCAACCCTTTTCCCTGCCGAAGAATAAATCTTTTCAACGATCTTATATAGTTCATCTTCGCTAGCAAAATGCAAATCTGTAATTACCTTTTTCCCGTCTCTTTCCACAAAAACTTTTTGATATCCATTAATCATGATTTCAGAAACCTTGGGATCGTCTAACAATTTCTGAATTATGCCTAAATCAAGTTTTTTATCTAGCATGTCGCTCCTTTTGTTTAATGGGCCCAGGAGGATTCGGACCCCCGGCCTTTTCCATGTCAAGGAAACGCTCTAACCAACTGAGCTATGAGCCCTTAATTTTTTCCCAAGGCGAATAGCGAATACCTCTTACCAACGACGAACAGCGCCTAAGCGCTGTGAGGAGCACTTGCGCATTTACAAGTGCTGAGCTATGAGCCCTTAATTTTAGAACATAAAATCATGGGCAAGGAGGGAGTCGGACCCTCACGACCTTACGGCCAAAGGATTTTAAGTCCTTCGTGTATGCCATTCCACCACTTGCCCTTCAATATAATGCAATTTTACTTGCGCAGAAATTAAGGCGACGAGCGGATTCGAACCGCTGAATAGTTCTTTTGCAGAGAACTGCCTTACCACTTGGCTACGTCGCCAAACCTACAATAATTTTTTAACTTCTTTGACAATTTCTTCAGTCTCTGCTAAGCAACCTACCCCCACGACACCGCAAGCAAGCAAACCTTTTACCGGAGCAATAAATTTATAACCACAGCTTTTTAATTTTACAATATTACTTTGCGTTATTCTGTTTTGGTACATATTCTCATTCATCGCCGGAGCAATCAAAACTTTTGCTTTGCTGGCGCAAACCGTGCAGCTCAAAAGATCATCGCAAATACCCGAAGCGAGCTTAGCAATAATATTGGCCGTCGCCGGAGCAATGACAATTAAATCGGCTTTCGCCGCCAAGGCAACATGTTCAATCCCCCAATTATCCGGCGCCTCAAACATGCCCCCGGAATAAACCCGATTCCCGCTTAAGCTCTGAAAAACAATCGGCTTAATTAATTCCTGCGCCTCTTTGGTCTCTATCACATGCACTTTCCATCCGCATTCTCTAAACCTGCGGATAAGATCACAGGATTTATAAATAGCAATACTGGCGGTAACACCCAAGATAATGTTTTTTTCGGTTTTCTTCATTACTCTTTTGCCTTGATTTTCCTGGCTTCAATTTTGCCGGCGGCAATTTCATGCAAAGCTACAGTTGAAGGTTTTACGGAAGCATCATCTTCCACTAATTTCGGCTGGCCTTCCGCAATCTCCAGGGCCCTTTTCGAAGCTAAAATTACTAGTTTGTAAATCGACCCCATACTCTTATCTAAAAGCTTTTCTCTTCCCTGATAACCCATCGTTTACCCCCGCGCTAATATGTTAAGTGCTGTTTCCTGCAAAAAAATATTTTTTAACTCTCCAATGGCCGCCGACAAATTTTGATTTAAAACACAATAGTCAAATTTACCGGCTGCCCGAAGCTCTTTATTGGCCAAGAGCATACGCCGCTTTA
>Ga0172370_10001386_pt1 | contig 36803 bp, 12 predicted proteins | sample LakKiv5m_FD_114538 | JGI IMG/M metagenome (GOLD analysis project Ga0172370, IMG submission 114538) | Freshwater microbial communities from Kabuno Bay, South-Kivu, Congo - kab_022012_11.5m | ecosystem: Environmental > Aquatic > Freshwater > Lake | place: Democratic Republic of the Congo...
CTGGCCGGCGACGGGACCGAGCGGGCCGCGCTGGAGCACACCGCCGCGGGGCTCGGGGGGCGCGTCCGCCTGCTCGGGGCCGTGCCGCGCGAACAGGTGCGCCGACTTTACGCCGAGCACGACGTGCTGGTCGTCCCGTCGGGCGTCTCGGCCCTGGGCCGCAGCGAGGGCGTCCCCCACGTCGCGCTCGAGGCCCAGGCGCACGGCGTACCGGTGATCGCGTCGAGCGTCGGCGGACTGCCCGAGGCCGTCGACGACGGGCGAACCGGGTTGCTGGTGCCGCCTGGATCGGCGCCGGCGCTGGCGACGGCCCTGGCTCGCCTGCACCACGATCGCGCGCTGCTCGAACGCCTGGCGGCCGCGGCGGCGGTCCACGGCCAGGCCTTCGCTTGGCCACACGTCCTGGCGCGCCTGGGCGCGGGGATCTGGTGATGCGCCTCCACGTCGCCGAGACCGCCCGCGTCGCGCTCGCCGACCTCCCGGACGAGGTCGCCGCTCGCCTGCGCGCGCGTTTCACGCACGAGAACCCGGCGTACTGGGACGCGCGCCGGAACCGGCGACCCTGCCGTCTCCTCCCGCGCCAGCTCACGTCGTACGACGAGACCGCCGACGAGCTGCGGTTGCCGCGCGGCGCCCTGCCCGAGGTGCAGCACGGCCTGCTGGCGTCGTTCGCGCCGATCGTCGACGACCGCACGGTGTTCCCCCCGCGCGCGCCCCTCGCCTTCGCCGGCGACCTGCGCGACTACCAGCGGGCCGCCATCGACGCGTGCGTCGATCGCGCGAACGGCGTGGTCGTGGCGCCCACGGGCAGCGGCAAGACCGTCGTGGCGTTGGGGCTCGTGGCGCGGCTGGCCACCCCTGCCCTCTTCCTGGTGCACACGAACGTGCTGGTGCAGCAGACGGCCCTGCGCGTGCGGACCTTCCTGGGGATCGAGCCCGCCATCTTCGCGGGAGGACGCCGGGAGCTCGGAGACGTGACGCTCGCCACCGTGCAGTCCCTGAACCGCGCGGGCGTCGAAGGGGTCGCCGATCGCTTCGGCCTGGTGCTGCTCGACGAGGCGCACCACTGCCCCGCGTACTCCTTCCGGTGGCTGCTGGCGTCGTTCCGCGCGCGGTACCGCATCGGGCTGACGGCCACGCCCGAGCGCAAGGATCGCCTGCACCCCATCCTGTTCGACGTGGTCGGGCCCGTGATCTCCTCGATCGGCAAGCCCGCGCTCGAGGAGTGCCACGCCATCCTGCGCCCCGAGCTGGTGGCCGTCGAGACCGGCTTCGGCTTCTTCTACCGCCGCAACTGGGCCTCGCTGGTGACGTCGCTGACCCGCAACGCCGCGCGCAACGCGCTGGTCGTCGAGGCGGTGCTCCAGAACCACCGGTCGCGCTCGCTGGTGACCACCGAGCGCATCGACCACGCCGAGCGGCTGGCCGAGCTTCTGGCCGTGCACCTCCCGGGGCAGGTGGCCTGCGTCCACGGGCAGCTGCCCCGCGAGACGGTCGATCTGCGCCTGGCCGCGCTGGCCGCGGGCACGATCCGCGTCGTGGTCGCCACCACGTCGCTGGTCGGCGAGGGCTTCGACCTTCCCGACCTCGACACGCTTTTCGTGACCGTACCGCACGGCAACCCGGCCAAGGCAGCGCAGCTCCTCGGTCGCATCCTGCGCCCGTCTCCCGGCAAGGGACGGCCGCGCGTCGTTGATTTCGTCGACCGCAAGGTGCCGATCCTGCGGTCCCAATGGAGCAAACGAAAGAAGGTGTACGAAGGTGAGCATCCGCATCCCGCGCCGCACGATTGACGACCTGGGACTCCCCCGCGTGCTGGCCCACCTGGGCGAGCTCGCCTGGACCGACGTGGGTCGCGCCGCCTGCCTGGCCCTGCCCTTCCTGGACGACGCCCACGCGGTGCGCCGCGAGCTGAAGCTCGTCTCGGAGATGGTCCGCGTGGTCTCCGAGGGCACCGCGCCGTCGTTCGAAGGCCTGATGGACCTCACGGCGGCCACCCGGCACGTCACGCGCGGCGCCTGTCTGATCGAGGAGGACCTGGTCACCCTGGGACGCTGCCTGGACACGCTGGCCCGCCTGCGGCGCACGCTCGAAGGCCAGGCGACCCTGGCCCCGGCGCTGGCACAGCTCGCCGGGCGCATCGATCGACTCGACACGTTGGCCCGCGAGATCCTGCGCGCCTTCGACGAGACCGGCCACCTGCGCGACGACGCGAGCCCCCGCCTGTACGAGGCGCGCAACCGTCAGAAGGTCATCCGCAGCCAGATCCGCAAGACGCTCGACGACTACCTGCTCGAGCCGAACCTGCAGAACTGCTTCCAGGGCGACTACTTCACGCTGCGCGACGAGCGGTACGTGCTGCCCGTGAAGACCAGCTTGCGCGTGCGCGTTCCCGGCATCCTGCACGGCGCGTCGAACACGGCCGAGACCGTGTACATCGAGCCCGAGCTGATCGTCAGCATGAACAACGGGCTCATGATGCAGTTGGAGGACGTGCGCGCCGCCGAGATCGAGGTGCTGACCGACCTGTCGGCCGAGGTACGCGACCTGGCCGAGGGCATCGACGCTTCGGTCGTGATCGCCGTGCGCCTCGAGACGCTGGCGGCCCGCGCGCGCCTGAGCCTGGAGTGGGACGCCGCCGAGCCCGCCGTGACCGACGACGGCGCGCTGCACCTGAACGCCGCGCGGAATCCGCTGCTGCTGATGCAGGGCCTGCCCGTGGTGCCGAATGATCTACGCCTCGACCCGGGCGTGCGCTTCCTGGTCATCTCGGGGCCGAACGCGGGAGGCAAGACCGTGAGCCTCGACACGCTGGGCCTCTGCCTGGTCCTGGTGGCGCTCGGGGTGCACGTGCCGGCGGCCCCGGACTCGCAGGTGTTCCTGCCCACGGCGCTGCACACGCTGATGGGCGAGTCGCAGGACATCCAGCGCTCGCTGTCGACGTTCACGGGCCAGCTGAAGCGCATCGAGGAGATGCTGCGCCAGGTGGGTCCGCGAGACGTGGTGCTGATCGACGAGGTGCTGGCGGGGACCGACCCGAACGAGGGGGCGGCGCTGGCCTGGGCGTGCCTGGAGCGCTTCGCCGACCGCGGGCTGACCGGCGCCGTGACCACGCACTACGAGCTCCTGAAGACCCTGCCCTACGCCGACGCGCGCTTCGTGAACGCGGCCATGCTGCTGGACCCGAAGACGAGCCGGCCGAACTACCGGCTGAGCCTGGGCGCCCCCGGGGCCAGCTCTCCCCTGCGCATCGCCGCCGACGCCGGGTTCGACGCCGACATCCTGGCGCGCGCCAGCGAGATCCTGGGCACCCGCGACGAGCGCATCGACGAGATCATCCGACGCATGGAGGACGAGGCCCGTGCCCTGGTGGACGAGCGGCAGCGGCTGGAGGACGAACGCCTGCAGGCCGTGGCCCGTCAGCGCGAGCTGGAGCGCCGCCTGGCGCAGGTCGAGCGCGACGCCAGGCGGCTGGCGCTCGAGCAGAAGGAGCGCTTCCTCGATACGTTGAAGCAGCAGGAAGAGGAGTTGAAGGCCATGACGAAGCGCATCCAGGACGAACGCAGCCCCGAGACCGTGCGCCGCGTGAAGGTGGACGTGGAGCGCCTGAAGCAGCAGGTGACGCGCGAGGTCGACGCCGGCCGCAACGAGCTGCAGGGCAAGCCCCAGCGCGTCCCCGCCAAGGCCGAGAGCATCGTGCCGGGCGCCGTCCTGCTGCACGCCGTCACCGGAAAGCCCGCGGAGGTCGTCACGGTCGATCGCTCCAGGCGTACGGCCTTCCTGCGCATCGGAGCCCTGGGCATGAAGGCGCGCTTCGAGGACCTGCAGGAGGAGACCGGTGGCCCGGCCCCGGCGCCCGCACCCGCGAAGTCGTCGACTGCCCGCGGCCGCTTCCCGGAGCGGTCGGAGGAAGGCGCCGGCGCGTCGAACGACGAGCTGATCCGCACCGACGAGAACTCCATCTCGCTGATCGGCTGCCGCATCGACGAGGCGCTGGCCATGCTCGAGAGGCGCCTGGACCGCGACGCCCTCCAGGACCGCGACCTGCTGTTCGTGGTCCACGGCGTCGGAACGGGCCGCCTGCGCGAGGCCATCCGCGAGTACCTGAAGAAGTCGGACTACGTGGCCAAGTGGGAGAAGGCCCCCGAGGACTGCGGGGGCGAGGCGTGCACGGTCGTCAGGCTGCGGTGACACGTTCCGTACGTTGCGTTCCCGCTGAACGGGCGATTCGTGAATCGCCCCTACATACCGCCAGGCGATCCGGCTAACGGCGCGGCGAGCGTGTCCCCCGGCCAAAGGCGCGGCCACAACGTCGCGGGGCCTGCCGCCGCGGGCTCTCCCGGCTTCGCGGGCTCCAGGCGGGAGAGCCCTGACGGCGTCACCCGCGGGTCGGCGTTCGCCGACGCTGTTGGCTACCGGCGCCAATCGCGCCCCGAGGCACGGGCCGCGATCGCGCGCCGGAGGCCGCGCTGTTTCCTCGGCCGACGAACGTTGCCGTTTCATTCGAGAGACGTCCGGAAATCGCTACCGCGACGGACGATCGCGCGGCTACACTCCGCTTCAATCGAGTTGCGCGTACTTGGCCAGGGGGTGACAACATGGCAGTGCCAAACTACCAGACGCTCATGCTTCCTCTCTTGAGCCTGGCGCGGGACGGCGAAGAGCACTCGCTTCGAGAAGCCATCGAGTCCCTCGCCGGGACGTTTGCGTTAAGCGACGAGGAACGCAAGGAACTGCTTCCGAGCGGTCACCAGGCCGTGCTCGATAATCGCGTCGGGTGGGCCCGGACGTATCTCAAGAAGGCCGGGCTTCTGTCATCACCCAAACGTGGTGTCTTCATCATTACCGATCGCGGCCGCGAGGTCCTGGCGACCAAGCCGGTCACGATCGACGTGCCGTTCCTCGAGAAGTTTCCTGGTTTCAAAGAATTCAAGACGCTACGACACGACTCGGTCGGCGAGGAGGTGAGCCCGCTCCCGGATGCGTCCGAAACCCCAGAAGAGTCCCTCGAGGCGGCGTTCCAGAAGCTACGGGCTGGCCTGGCATCGGAGATCCTCCAAACGATCAAGACGTGCTCTCCGTCGTTCTTCGAAAGGTTGGTCGTCGATGTACTGGTGGCCATGGGTTATGGCGGCAGCCGAGCCGACGCGGGTAGAGCGATCGGGAAGAGCGGCGACGAGGGTATCGACGGGATCATCAAGGAGGACCGCCTGGGACTCGATACCATTTTCCTTCAAGCGAAGCGTTGGGAAGGAACCGTAAGCCGACCCGAGGTGCAAAAGTTCGCGGGAGCCCTGCAGGGGCATCGCGCACGCAAAGGTATCTTCATCACCACGTCCAGCTACACGAAAGAGGCCTGGGAGTTCGTTTCCAGGATCGACACGAAGATAGTTCTTATTGACGGCGCGATGCTTGCGCAGCTCATGATCGACAACAATGTCGGCGTCACGCGCATCGCTTCGTACGAAGTCAAACGGATAGACTCGGACTATTTCCAAGAAGCGTAGAACTGCGCGCGAAGACATTCAGCGCGGCCTCCGGCGCGCGATCGCGACCCCGGCATGGGGTTGCGATTGGCGCCGGACAACTTCGACGGCGCCGTAAGGCGCCCGCCGGGTGACGGCATCGGGGGCTCTCCGCCCGCAGCCGCCGCGGCGAGTGATGGAGAGTTCCCTGCCGGCAGGACCCGGCACCTTGTGGCCGCGCCGATGGCCGAAAAGCACGAACGGGTCGGTCGTTGGGAGTGCCAACCCAGGCGATTCGCGTGAGTCTGGCGGTCTGAACCTGCTCGTTCAGCCCTGGCTCGTGATCCACGCCTCGAACGCCGCGATCGCGCGGTCTCCGAACTCCAACCGGCGCTGGGGCTTCTTCACGCCGCGCCGCCAGGGGATGTCGTCGAGCAGCCCCAGGTGCGCGTTGGTGGGCTGGAAGCGCTTCACGGGCGTGGTGATGTGCCGGTAGATGCCGCCGAGGGCCGTGGTGCCGGGGGGCGGGACGAACGGCCGGCCGGCGAGCTCGGCCAGCAGGGCCATGGCCGAGAGGTAGCCGGAGGCGGTCGACTCGATGTAGCCCTCGACGCCCGTGATCTGGCCGGCCAGGCGCACGCGCGGGTCGGCCTTCAGGCGCAGCTGGTCGTCGGCCACGACGGGGTGATCGACGAAGGTGTTCCGGTGGATCGAGCCGAGGCGCAGGAAGCGCGCGCCCTCGAGCCCGGGGATGGTACGGAAGATGCGCACCTGGTCGGGGTGCCGCAGGCGGGTCTGGAAGCCCACCAGGTTGAAAGCGTGCCCCGCGGCGTCTTCGCGGCGGAGCTGCACGACCGCGTAGGGTCGCGAGCCGTCGGGCGGCGTCAGGCCCACCGGGCGCATGGGGCCGTGCGCCAGCGACTCCACTCCCCCGCGCGCGATCTCCTCGACCGGCTGGCAGCCCTCGAAGTAGCGTTCGTCCTCGAAGGGCCGCGGCGTCAGGCGGTCGGCCTCGGTCAGGGTCGCCACGAAGGCGTGGTACTGGTCCTCGGTCAGCGGGCAGTTGGCGTAGGCGTCGGGCTCGCCCTTGCCATAGCGCGAGGCGAAGAACACGCGCTCGAGGTCGAGGCTGTCGCCCTCGACGATGGGGGCGATGGCGTCGTAGAAGGCCAGGTGGCGCTGCCCCACCCGCGCGCCCAGGTCGGCGGCCAGGGCATCGGCCGTCAGGGGCCCGGTCGCCAGGATCACGTGGGGCTCGTCGAGCTCGGCCAGCGACGCGATCTGCCGGTGGATGACCTCGACCCCCGGGAGCGCCCGGATCTGCTCCGTGATCAGCAGGGAGAACCGCACGCGGTCGACCGCCAGCGCCGACCCGCCGGGAACGCGCGTGGCGTCGGCGGCGGCCACCACCAGCGAGCCCGCGCGGCGCAGCTCGGCCTTCAGGATACCGGGCCCCGTGTCGAGCTCGTCGGAGCGGAACGTGTTGGAGCACACCAACTCGGCGAACGTGTCGGCCACGTGGGCCGGGCTGCGCGCGCCCGGCTTCTGCTCGTACAGGCGCACGCGCACGCCGCGCCGCGCCAGCAAGGCCGCGGCCTCCGAGCCCGCCAGCCCCGCGCCCACCACCGCGACCGTCGTCATGGCGTCGTCCCCTCCGCGTTCGACCCCTCGCCGCCGGCGCGCTCCAGCACCGCGCGGTAGAACGCGGGCTCCAGTTGCTCGGGCCGCAGGTTCGGGGGCAACCCGCGCGCCTCCAACTCGGCGGCGGCCGGTCCCTCCATCTCGGGCCACGCCCGCTGGAGGCTGTTCGTCAGCGTCTTGCGCCGGTGCGTGAACGCGGCCTGCACCAGCCGGAAGTAGCGCTTCAGCTCGTCGCCGGCCAGCAGCGGCACCTCGCGCGGCGTGACGCGCACGATGGTCGAGGTCACCTTGGGCCGCGGCCGGAAGCAGCCCGGCGACACGTCGAACAGGCGCTCGACGACCGCCACCGGCCACAGCTTGACGGGCAGCCCGCCGTACGTGCGCGAGCCCTCTGCGGCCGTCATCCGGTCGGCTACCTCCTTCTGGAACATCAGCACCATGCGGCGGATCCCGCGGCACTCGAGCACCAGGCGCATCAGGATCTCGACGGCCCGGTTGTACGGCAGGTTGCCGTACACGATCGGATCGGCCCCGGCCGGCAACACGGAGGCGAAGTCGACCTTGGTGGCGTCGGCGTGCACGACCGTCAGGCGGGGCTCGTGGCCGAGCGTGGCGCCGAGCACCTCGACCCACTCGCGATCGGTCTCGATCACGATGACCCGCGCGCCGGTCTCGAGCAGCGGCGCCGTCAAGGCCCCGGAACCACCGCCGATTTCGAGCACCAGGTCGTCGGGCGAGACGTCCCCCGCGCGAACGATCTTCCGGATTACGTTCTGGTCGACCAGGAAGTTCTGGCCCAGGCTCTTCTTCACGGCGCCTCCCGAGCGACGGCCGCAGGATACGGGCTGGCACGCTCCAACGCAAGCGCGGCCCCGACCCGGGCCGTTCGCGAGCCACTTCAGGGTTGCTGGCGCCGGCCCGAGGTGTTAGCATCCTGTCAACTTTTTCGATCACGCCGTCGCGGAGGCCCCATGCGTCCCCTCACGTCCCTCGCGCTCGCCCTCGCCCTCGTCACCCTGCTGGTCTCCGCGCCGGCTCGGGCCGTCGTTATCGTGACCTGCCCTGGCGTCGACCAGGCGCAGACAGCGAGCAGCATGGACGACCACGTCACCCAGAACCACCCGCTGGCCCAGGTGTTCACCGCGGGGCGGACGGGCACGCTCTCGCAGGTCGACGTCTACGTGAAGGAGTACAACAGCAACGCCACCCAGAACCTGGTAGCGGCCATCCACTCCGTCAGCGGCAGTACGCCCACCGCCACGGTCCTGGCCGGGCCGGTCAACGTGGCGCCGGCGGCCGTCCCCGACGGCAGCTTCGGCTGGGTCACCGTGAGCGGGCTGAACCTGGCGGTCACGGCGACCACGGAATACGCCATCGTCCTGGGCACGGCGGCGGCGGCGAACGAGGACTACGCCTGGGCCGTCAACAATTCGGGCAACGCCTACGCGGGTGGCGATCGCTTCTGGAGCGACGGCGGCGCCTGGAACCCCGTCCTCGGTGCCGATCACGCCTTCCGCACCTTCATCGACTGCGTGCCCTGCAACCACGACGGCGACATCTACTGCACAGAGAAGTCCGACTGGTGCTCCGAGGTCGGCTGCCAACTGGGCGGCGCCTACGCGGCCGGTGACTGCGACGACAACGACATCGACGTCCATCCCGGCGCCACCGAGATCTGCAACGGCGTCGACGACAACTGCGTCGACGGCGTCGACGAGCTGAACCCCGGCGGCGGCGGCGTGTGCAGCTCCGGCCTCCCCGGCATCTGCGACGCCGGCATCGTCAACTGCATCGACGGCGCACACGAGTGCACGCCCGACGTGGAGCCCGGCACCCAACCCGAGATCTGCAACGGGCTCGACGACGACTGCGACGGCACCGTGCCGGCCGACGAGATCGACAACGACGGCGACGCCAAGAACGAGTGCACGGGCGCCGACAACTGCGACGGCAACCGCAACGCCTGGACCGTGGCGGGCTGCGCCGCCTGCGCCGACGGCGACTCCGACAGCTGGTGGGCCGGCTGCGACGCGTACTCCACCGTGCAGGGCCCCGACAACTGCCCGGCCGTCACGAACCCGACCCAGGCCGACACCGACACCGACGGCACCGGTGACGCGTGCGACGCGACGCCGGGGCCGCTGGCGGCCAACTCCGAGCTGCAGGCGCCGGCCCAGGTCGCGGTCGCGCCCGCGTTCGGCGGCGCCCAGGGCCTGCTCGTGGCGCGCCTGCTCGATCCCTCGGGCACCCCGCAGCCCGGCTACAGCGTGCAGTTCTCGGCCTCCAGCGCGCACCCCGTCATCACCTACCCCGCCGCCACGCCCGGCCACGCGGTCTCCGACGCCAACGGCGAGGCCATCGTGCGCGTCGCGAGCGACACGGTCGAGTCCGTCACGTTCACGGCGTCGTGGTCCAACGGCCACGGCGGGCAGCACCAGATCACCGCCGACGTAGCGTTCGTACCCGCCGGCTCCTCGCCCATCACCACCGCCCCGTCCGCCGCGGGCGACTGGACCGTGCTCACGCCCGGGGCCACCGTGCTCGACGCCTACGTCTACGACGCCGCGCACATGCCCGCGGGCCTGCCCACGCCGTCCGACGCCGCCTACGGCTACCTGTCGATGACGCTCGAGGTCGCTCCCGGAGCCACGACCATCGCGCTCGTCAGCCTGCCCGGCCCGATCACCAACTTCATGAAGCTCTACAAGTACTTCCCCGACGGCGCCGGCTGGGTCGACGTGTCGCTCGATCCCAACGTGTCCTTCACCGCCGGGGCCACCACGTACCAGCTCACGCTGACCGACGGCGGCTGGGGCGACGCCGACGGCGTGGCCGATGGCGTCATCCGCGATCCCAGCGGACCGCTTACCGAGCCCGCCGACTGCGATCCCGACGTCGACTCGGCCTGCACCGTCTACGACGACTTCTGCACGCAGGCCGAGTGCGCGGTGCTCACGCACACCTGGCCTCTCGACAACTGCCCCGATGTAGCCAACCCGGGCCAGGCCGACCAGGACAACGACGGCGCGGGCGATGCCTGCGAGACCTGCGACACCGACCCGTTGAAGACCGAGCCCGGCGCCTGCGGCTGTGGAACGCCCGACGTCGACACCGACCTCGACGGCGACTACGACTGCACCGACACCTGCCCGAACGATCCCGACAACGACGTCGACGGCGACGGCATCTGCGTGGGCGCCGGCTTCCAGGCGCCCAAGACCGCCGGCAACGACAACTGCGCCACGGTCGCCAACGCTCCGCAGACCAACGGCGACGCCGACGCGTTCGGAGACGCCTGCGACTGCGACCTCGACGCCGACACCTACTGCGCCGACCCCGGCGCGGGCAAGACCTGCACCGACGGCTGCGAGGGCGTGGCCACCGACTGCAACGACGCCAACGTCAACGTGAACCCCGGCAAGACCGAGGTGTGCAACGGCGTCGACGACGACTGCGGCGATGGCACCGACGAAGGCTGCGACGACGACGGGGACGACTACTGCGACGTCGGCATGACCACCGTGGGCACCCCCGCGGTGTGCCCGCATGGCGGCGGCGACTGCGACGACGGCAACGACGTGCGCTTCCCGGGCAACCCCGAGATCTGCGACGGCTACGACAACGACTGCGACGTGGCGGCCGCCGTCGATCAGCTCGACCCGAACTTCGTGTTCGCGGCCTGCGAGAACCAGGCGGGCGTGTGCGCCGGCGCGGCGCACAGCGGCGGCGAGTGCCACGGTGCGTCGGGCTGGGCGACCTGTGTCAACGCCGACTACGAGGCCAACGACCCCACCTTCGGCGACGAGACCTGCGACGCCAGGGACAACGACTGCGACGGCCAGACCGACGCCAACGACGCGGCCGACCTGCTCGCCAACGACCTGACCAACTGCGAGAACCAGGCAGGCGTGTGCGCCGGTACGACCAAGCCGGCCAACCTGTGCGTCGCCGGCGCCTGGACGGCCTGCACCGCCACCCACTACGAGGCGCACGACGCGGCCTACGGCGACGAGGTCTGCGACGGCGTCGACAACGACTGCGACGGCCTGGCCGACGCCGCCGACGCGGCCGACCTGCTGGCCCACGACCTCAAGGACTGCGAGAACCAGGTCGGCGCCTGCGCGGGCGCGACCAAGCCAGCGGCCCTGTGCTCGGGCGGAGCGTGGAGCGCGTGCAACGCCGCGGCCTACGAGGCCCACGACGCCACGTACGACGTCAACGAGATCTGCGACAACGTCGACAACGACTGCGACGGCTTCAAGGACTCGGCCGACATCGCGGGCGGCGACAAGGACGACGTCGACGCCAACGGCTACTTCAAGTCCGGCTCGACCGAGAACTGCGCGGTGCAGCAGGGCGTCTGCTCGGGCTCGCACAAGCGCGCGGCCCTGTGCGTGAACGGCGTGTGGTCCGCCTGCGCGGCGGCCGACTACGCGTTCCACAGCGCCGACTACGAGGACGGCACCGAGGCCAGCTGCGACGGCCTCGACAACGACTGCAACGGCGACGCCAACGGCACCACCGACGAAGACTTCTCGATCCTGCTGGCCGGCACGACCTACACCGGCATCAGCAAGGTGTGCGGAACCGGCGCGTGCGCGGGCGGCCATACCGTGTGCAAGGCCAACGAGACCGGCATCGTCTGTGACAAGGCGCCCGGAGGCGCCAACAACGCGGCCACGCCCGAGACGTGCAACAACGTCGACGACGACTGCGACGGCTTCACCGACACCGCCGACGCCGACAGCATCAACGCGGGCGGGTACTTCTTCGATCCGGCCACCACCACGGTCTCCGACGCCCCCGATTGCGCCTTGCAGCAGGGCGTGTGCGCCGGCACCAAGAAGCCCGCGGCGCTCTGCGTCGCCGGCCTCTGGACGGCCTGCGTCAACGCCACCTACGAGGGGCACGACGCGCGCTACGGCCAGGAGTACTGTGACGGCCTCGACAACGACTGCGACGGCCAGAGCGACAAGAACGACGCCGACGACCTCGACGCGGCCGGGTTCTTCCTGTCGGGCGACACCGTGAACTGCGCGAACCAGGTGGGCGCCTGCAGCGGAGCCCAGAAGCCCGCTTCACTCTGCGCCGCGGTCGCCGGCTCCGGCACCGCCACGTGGGGCGCCTGCGCCGACGCCCACTACGAGGCCCACGACGCCACGTACGACGTCAACGAGATCTGCGACAACCTCGACAACGACTGCGACGGCTTCAAGGACGCCGCCGACCTGACGGGCGGCGACCAGGACGACGTCGACGCCAACGGCTACTTCAAGTCCGGCTCTACCGAGAACTGCGCGGTCCAGCAGGGCGTCTGCGCCAGCGCGCACAAGCGGGCCTCGAAGTGCGTGAACGGCGTGTGGTCCGCCTGCGTGGCCGCCGACTACACGTTCCACAGCGCCGAGTACGAAGACCTGGTCGAGGTCTCGTGCGACGGCCTCGACAACGACTGCAACGGCGACGCCAATGGCACCATCGACGAAGACTTCTCGGTCAGCCTGCCCCACGGCGGATCGTATACGGGCATCGGCAAGGCGTGCGGCGTAGGCGCCTGCGCGGGCGGCACCACGGTCTGCAAGAGCAACGAGACCGGCATCGTCTGCGACAAGGCCCCGGGAGGCACCAACAACTCGGCCACCCCCGAGCGCTGCAACGCCATCGACGACGACTGCGACGGCCTGACCGACACGGCCGACACCGACAGCATCAACGCGCAGGGCTTCTTCTACGACCCCGCCACCACCACGGTGTCCGACGCGCCCAACTGCGGCAACCAGCAGGGGGTGTGCGCGGGCTCGAAGAAGCGCGCGGCGCTCTGCTCGGCCGGCGCCTGGGGCAACTGCGCCAACGCCGACTACCTGTTCCACAACGCCGACTTCCAGGCGGGCACCGAGACGCTCTGCGACGGCAAGGACAACGACTGCAACGGCAACGCGTCCGGCGACGTCGACGAGGACTTCTCGGTCACCCTGAAAGACGGAACCACCACGCTGTTCGGCATCTCGAAGGCCTGCGGCTTCGGCGTGTGCAGCGGCGGCACCACCGTCTGCAATGGCGCCAAGACCACCGTCATCTGCAGCACCGAGAACCTGGCCACGACCGAAGTCTGCGACGGCGCGGCGGTCGACGAGGACTGCAACCACGTCTCCGACAACGGCTTCCCCGACAACGACGTCGACCACATCGGCGACCCGTGCGATCCCGACGACGACAACGACACCATCGCCGACGCGTCCGACAACTGCCAGTTCGTGGCGAACACCAACCAGCAGAACTCCGACGGCGACGCCTTCGGCGACCTGTGCGACACCGACGACGACAACGACGGCATCCTCGACGACGGCAACGCGTCGGGCACCATCGGCGACGCGAAGTGCACGGGCGGCAACAAGGTCAACTGCGACGACAACTGCCAGGTGGTGTCCAACGCCACGCAGCTCGACTTCGACGGCGACATGGCCGGCGACGCGTGCGATCCCGACGCCGACGGCGACACCGTTCCCGAAGACGGCAACAACAACGGCAGCACCACCGACAAGCCCTGCGTGGCCGGCGCGGTCACGGGCTGCGACGACAACTGCCCGCTGCTCCTGAACGCGACCCAGGCCAACAACGACGCCGACGCCCAGGGCGACGCCTGCGACGCCGACGACGACAACGACGGCGTGCTCGACGCCACCGACAACTGCCAGTTCGTCGCGAACCCGACCCAGGCCGACGCCAACACCAACGGCATCGGCGACGCCTGCGACGGCGACGTCGACGGCGACGGCGACCCGAACGCCACCGACTGCGCCCCGTCCAACGCGGCCATCTTCCATGGCGCCACCGAGATCTGCAACGGCGTCGACGACAACTGCAGCGGCGTGGTCGACGAGGGCTTCACCAACACCGACGGCGCCGACCTGGCCGACTGCGTCGACACCGACGACGACAACGACGGCGTGCCCGACACGACCGACAACTGCCCGCTGGTCGTGAACGCTCCGCAGACGAACACCGACCAGTCGCTCTACGACGCCGGCAACCACGCCATCACCCCCGACGCGCAGGGTGACGCCTGCGACACCGACGACGACGGCGACGCCGACGCCGATACGACCGACTGCGCCGCCCTGAACCCCGCCATCCACCACGGCGTGGTCGAGACCTGCAACGGCGTCGACGACAACTGCGTGGCAGGCGCCGACGAGGGCTTCACCAACACCGACGGCGACGCCCAGGCCGACTGCGTCGACACCGACGACGACAACGACACCGATCCCGACGGCACCGACTGTGCCCCGCTGAACTCGGCGATCCGCCACGGCGCGACCGAGACGTGCAACGGCATCGACGACAACTGCAGCGGCCTGGTCGACGAGGGCTTCCTGAACACCGACGGCGACGCCCAGGCCGACTGCGTCGACACCGACGACGACAACGACACGGTCCTCGACACCGCCGACAACTGCCCGCTGGTGGCCAACGCCGACCAGCTCGACACCGACGGCGACCTGACCGGCGACGCCTGCGACCTCGACGACGACGACGACGGCGTGGCCGATGTCGACGACAACTGCCGCCTCGACTGGAACCTCGACCAGGTCAACTCCGACACCGACAAGTTCGGCGACGCCTGCGACTCCGACGACGACAACGACGGCGTGCTCGACCTCGCACCCGACAACTGCCGGGTAGTCTACAACCCGTCGCAGTCCGACTCCGACGCCGACGGCGTGGGCGACGCCTGCGACAACGACACCGACGGCGACGGCGTGGCCGACGACATCGACAACTGCAAGACGGTCAAGAACGCCGACCAGAAGAACACCGACGGCGACGCGCAGGGCGACGCCTGCGACCTCGACGACGACAACGACACCATCCCGGACACGACCGACAACTGCCCGCTGGCGTCGAACCTCGACCAGCTCAACACCGACCAGGCCAGCGAAGTCGCCGGCGGCGCCACCCTCCCCGGCGTCGACATCCTGGGCGACGTGTGCGATCCCGACGATGACGGCGACGGCAAGCTCGACGGCGTCGACAACTGCCCGCTGGTAGCCAACGCCGACCAGACCAACACCGACCAGGCGCTGTTCAACGCCGGCAACACCAGCGTGGTGCCCGACGCCCTGGGCGACGCCTGCGACACCGACGACGACGGCGACGGCAAGGACGACCTGGTCGACAACTGCCGCGTCGCCTTCAACCCGGACCAGAAGAACACCGACGGTGACACGCAGGGCGACGCCTGTGACGCCGACGACGACAACGACGGCGATCCCGACGTCGACGACAACTGCCCGCTGGTGGCGAACGCCGACCAGCAGAACACCGACGCCGCGCTGTACGCCGCTGGTGACCATACGATCGTCCAGGATCTGCTCGGCGACGCCTGTGACACCGACGACGACGGCGACGGCGCGCTCGACACGGCCGACAACTGCCAGCTCGTGCCGAACGCGGCGCAGACCAACACCGACAGCGACAGCCAGGGCGACGCGTGCGACCTCGACGACGACAACGACGGCGTCGCCGACGACGGCGACGGCTCGGGCGTCATCGGCGACCACCCCTGCCTCAACGGCCAGACCACCGGCTGCGACGACAACTGCCGCGTCACCGCCAACGGCGACCAGCTGAACACCGACCAGGCCCTGTTCGACGCCGGCAACACGACGGTCACCAAGGACTCCAACGGTGACGCGTGCGACACCGACGACGACGGCGACGGCGTGGCCGACACGCTCGACAACTGCCCGAAGGTCGCGAACGCCGACCAGGTCGACACCGACCACAACGGCACGGGCGACGCGTGCTCCAACGACCTCGACGGCGACGGCTGGGTCAACGACAAGGACAACTGCCCCGAGGTCGCGAACGTCGACCAGACCAACACCGACCACGACACGCTGGGCAACGCCTGCGACGACGACGACGATAACGACGGCGTGCTCGACGACGGCGACGGCTCGGGCGTCCTCGGCGACTCGCGCTGCTCCGGCGGCCAGACGGTCGGGTGCGACGACAACTGCGCGGTCGCGGTGAACGGCGACCAGTTGGACACCGACGGCGACCTGGCCGGCAACGAGTGCTACGACGACGACGACGGCGACGGCAAGCTCGACATCGTCGACAACTGCCAGCTGGTCCAGAACTTCGACCAGAAGGACACGGACGGCGACCTGGCCGGCGACGCGTGCGACAACGACGACGACAACGACGGCGTCGCCGACGACGGCGACGGGTCCGGCGTGATCGGCGACCACCCCTGCACGGGCGGCGCGGCCACCCTGTGCGACGACAACTGCCGGCTCGACAAGAACCTGGGCCAGGCCGACAACGAGGCCGACGGCATCGGCGACCTGTGCGACGACGACGACGACAACGACACCGTCCTCGACACCGCCGACAACTGCTCGCGCATCGCCAACCTCGACCAGGCCGACAACGAGAAGGACGGCGTCGGCGACGTCTGCGATACCGACGACGACAACGACGGGAAGCTCGACACGGCCGACAATTGCCCGATCACGGCCAACGCCGACCAGGCCGACACCGACCACGACGGCATCGGCAACGCGTGCGACGACGACGACGACAACGACGCGATCGTCGACTCGGCCGACAACTGCCCGCTGGTGGCCAACGCCGACCAGCTCGACACCGACGGCGACCTGAGCGGCGACGTGTGCGACAACGACGACGACAACGACACGGTCGCCGACGGCAGCGACAACTGCCCGCTCACGGCGAACAAGGGCCAGGAGGACAACGACCTCGACGGCACGGGCGACGCCTGCGACAACGACGACGACAACGACGCGGTGCTCGACGTGGCCGACAACTGCCGCACGGTGTCGAACGTCGACCAGAAGAACAACGACGGCGACGCGTTCGGCGATGCCTGCGACGACGACGACGACAACGACACGGTGGCCGACAACGAGGACAACTGCCCGTTCGTCTCGAACAAGTCGCAGAAGGACACCGACGGCGACGAGGAGGGCGACGCCTGCGACGCCGACGACGACAACGACGGCATCCCCGACGACGACGGCGACGGCGTGATCGATCCCTGCACGGGCGGCGCCTTCTCGGGCTGCGACGACAACTGTCGCGTGGTGGCCAACACCAACCAGAAGGACACCGACGGCGACCTTATCGGCAACGTCTGCGACCAGGACGACGACAACGACGGCATCCTCGACGACGGCAACGGCACCGGCGTCATCGGCGACGCGCCCTGCGCCAGCGGCGTGACCGAGAGCTGCGACGACAACTGCCCGCTCGATGCCAACGACGACCAGCTCAACACCGACGGCGACACCAAGGGTGACGCGTGCGACCCCGACGACGACAACGACGGCGTCGCCGATGACGGCGACGCGTCCGGCGTGGTCGGCGACAACCCCTGCACGGGCGGCGCCAACAAGAACTGCGACGACAACTGCCGCCTCGACGTGAACAAGGACCAGGTCGACAACGAGAAGGACGGCGTCGGCAACGTCTGCGACGACGACGACGACGACGACACCGTCTTCGACGAGGCCGACAACTGCGTGTTCGTGGCCAACACCAACCAGTCCGACACCGACCACGACGGCATCGGCGACGCCTGCGAGGACGACACCGACAACGACGGTTGGCCGGACGCCCTCGACAACTGCGTGTTCGTCGTGAACCCGGACCAGGCCAACACCGACCAGACCCTGTTCTACGAGGGCACGTCGGGCGTCCTGGCCGACGAACTGGGCGACGTGTGCGACGACGACGACGACGGCGACGGGGACGCCGACACCACCGACTGCGCGCCGCTCGAGCCCGCCAGCCACCACGGCGCCGACGAGCTCTGCAATGCGATCGACGACGACTGCGACGGCCCCGTCGACGAGGGCTTCACCAACACCGACGGCGACGCCCTCGCCGATTGCGTCGACGACGACGACGACAACGACCTGGTGCCGGACGTCGAGGACAACTGCCAGCTGGTGCAGAACCCCGACCAAGTCAACACCGACGGCGACGCCGTGGGCGACCCCTGCGACGACGACGACGACGGCGACGGCGTGGCCGACGACGGCGACGGCTCGGGCGTCATCGGCGACGATCCGTGCACGGGCGGCCTGACCGAAGGCTGCGACGACAACTGCCGCGTCGACGCCAACGCCGCGCAGCTGGACACCGACGGCGACTCCGTGGGCGATCCCTGCGACACCGACGACGACGACGACGGCGAGCTCGACCTGTTCGACAACTGCCCGCTGCTGGCCAACGCCGACCAGAGCGACAACGAGTCCGACGGCATCGGCGACCTGTGCGACGCCGACGACGACAACGACAGCGTGCTCGACGACGGCGACGGCTCGGGCGTCCTCGGCGACGGCAAGTGCTCCGGCGGCCAGACCGCGGGCTGCGACGACAACTGCGTCTTCACCGCCAACGGCGACCAGAAGGACACCGACGTCGATGCCCTCGGCGACGTGTGCGACCTCGACGACGACGGCGACGGCGTGCCCGACGCCAACGACAACTGCGGGCTGGTCTCGAACCCCACGCAGCAGAACACCGACGGCGACGAGCTCGGCGACGGGTGCGATCCCGACGACGACAACGACAACATCCCCGACACGTTCGACAACTGCTCGCTGGTGTTCAACATCCTGCAGACCAACACCGACGGCGACGCCTTCGGCGACTCGTGCGATCCCGACGACGACAACGACGAGATCGAGGACGGCGACGACAACTGCCCGCGCATGTACAACCCCGACCAGCTGAACACCGACCTCGACCTCGAGGCGGCCGAGTGGCCGGGCATCGTGGGCGACACCGACGGCGACGCCTGCGACACCGACGACGACAACGACACCGTCGTCGACGCCGAGGACAACTGCCAGGTGACGCCGAACGAGAAGCAGCAGGACAACGACGACGACGGCTTCGGCGACATCTGCGACGACGACGACGACAACGACGGCATCGCCGACGACGGCGACGGCTCCGGCGTGATCGGCGACGCGAAGTGCGCCGACGGGCAGCTCGCGGGCTGCGACGACAACTGCCCCTTCAACGCCAACGCCGATCAGTCCGACAACGACAACGACGCGTTCGGCGACGCGTGCGACCTCTTGACCGACTACGACGGCGACGGCAAGGCCGACAGCGACGACAACTGCCCCTACGTCTACAACAAGAACCAGGCCAACAACGACGTCGCCGACGAGGACGTCGAGGGCGCGATCATGGGCACCGACATCATCGGTGACGCCTGCGACCTCGACGACGACAACGACGCGGTCCTCGACGACGGGTCGAACAACGGCAAGGTGGGCGACGACGTGTGCGTGGGTGGGGCGGTCACGGAGTGCGACGACAACTGCCAGTTCGTCGCCAACCCCGACCAGGAGAACAACGACGGCGACAACCTGGGTGACGTCTGCGACGAGGACGACGACAACGACACCATCCTCGACGACGGCGACGGCTCCGGCATGGTGGGCGACAAGCCCTGCACCGGCGGCAAGAAGAAGAACTGCGACGACAACTGCCTGTTCGACCTGAACCCGGACCAGGCCGACAACGACGCCGACGGCATCGGCGACGTCTGCGACGACGACGACGACAACGACGGCATCGCCGACGACGGCGACGGCACCGGGACGCCGGGCGACAACCCCTGCGTCGCGGGCGAGACCACCGGCTGCGACGACAACTGCCTGACGCAGTCGAACCCGACCCAGGGCAACAACGACGGCGACGCCATCGGCGACGCCTGCGACGACGACGACGACAACGACGGCATCGCCGACGACGGCGACGCGTCGGGCGTGGCCGGCGACAACCCCTGCCCCAACGCGCAGGGCACGAACACCGCCTGCGACGACAACTGCGTGTACGTCTCGAACAACGCCCAGGTCGACCTCGACGCCGACGGCCTCGGCGACGCCTGCGACAAGGATCGCGACGGCGACGGCATCCTCGAGGACGGCGACGGCAGCAAGGTGGCCGGCGACGGCCCCTGCGTGGGCGGCGACAAGGTGGCGTGCGACGACAACTGCCCCTCGGAGTTCAACAACGAGCAGACCGACGCCGACCTCGACGGGATCGGCGACGTCTGCGACACGCTGGTCGACCAGGATGGCGACGGCATCGCCGACGGCGTCGACAACTGCCTGAGCGTGGCCAACGCCGATCAGGCCGACTACGAGGGCGACCACCTGGGCGACCTCTGCGACCCCGACGACGACAACGACGGCGTGCCCGACGACGGCGACCTGTCGGGCGAGATCGGCGACGCCACGTGCAAGGGCGTGACCAAGGATGGCTGCGACGACAACTGCTACGGCGTGCCCAACGCCGACCAGGCCGACAACGACGGCGACGGCATCGGCGACGCCTGCGACCCCGATGACGACAACGACACCGTGGCCGACGTCGACGACAACTGCCCGACCACCGAGAACACCGATCAGAAGAACCTCGACGCCGAGCTCGCGGCCGACGGTGTCAAGGACGCCACCACGGGCAAGGCGGTCAAGGGCGACGGCCTCGGCGACGCCTGCGACGGCGACCTGGACAACGACAGCGTGCTCGACGACAAGGACAACTGCGACCACGTGCCGAACTTCAAGCAGACCGACCTCGACGACGACGGGCTGGGCGACGCCTGCGACGACGACATCGACGGCGACGGCGTGACCAACGCCGACGAGCCCACGTACGGCACCGACCCCCTGAAGGCCGACACCGACGACGACGGCATCGACGACGGCGTCGAGATCCAGGCCGGCACCAACCCGACCAACGGCGAGGACTACCCGGACCACCGCCGCACCGAGGACACGCACCTGGTGGGCGGTCCGGCGTGCTCCACGGGGTCGATCACCCGCGGCGGCTCGCCCTGGGCCGCGCTCGGGCTGCTGGCCCTGGCCGCCCTGCTGCTGGCCGTCCGCCGGCGGCGCGCGCTGCCCCTGCTCGGCGTGCTGCTCGTGGCCGGCGTGGCGTCGCCGCTCCGGGCCGAGGGCTACAACTTCCAGTGGTACCACCCGGTGGGCCTGCAGAACGGCACGATGGTCACCGAGACCAGCTACACCGTTCCCTCCAAGGACGTGATCGTCGGCCTCGACTACATGTTCGCGAGCGACGTGGCTCGCATCACGCACCTCGGCACCAGCCAGGAGTGGGTCGGCCGCATGCAGACCCTCGAGTTCCTGGTGGGCGTCGGCCTCTTCCCGAACTCCGAGCTGAACCTCCACCTGCCCTTCGTGGTCGACCGCACCAGCGGCTCGAGCGCGGGGCTCTCCAGCCACGGCGTCAGCGACCTCGAGATCACGCTGAAGTACTCGTTCCTCTCGGGCTCGCGCGACGCGATCGGGCTGGCGCTGGTGCCCTTTCTGACGGTCCCGAGCGGCAACCAGGCCGAGTTCCTCGGCTGGGGTACGGTCACGGCCGGCGGCATGGTGGTCGTCGACCGCAAGATCGGACCGGTCTTCCTGGCCGCCAACCTGGGCTTCAACTTCCGGCCCACGCGCGAATTCCACCCCGCCATGAAGACCAAGGCCGGCTCGCTGGTGCTGGCGGGCCTCGGCGCCGAGTGGCGCGTGCTCGAGCGCTGGCTGTCGGTGCTGGCCGAGACCAAGGCCGGGATCGACGTCGGCGGCGGCGATCACTCGACCGAGATGGAGGCCATGACGGGCCTGCGCTTGCGCGTGGGCGGCTTCCAGATCATCACGGGCGGCGCGTTCGGCATCCTCGACGGCGCCGGCACCCCCGACTATCGCTTCATGGCCCGCTTCGGCTACGACGTGGGCATCGGCGGCGGCCAGACCAAGGACACCGACGGCGACGGCATCGTCGACATCGACGACCGCTGCCCGGCCCAGGAGGAAGACGCCGACAGCTTCATGGACTGGGACGGCTGCCCCGACCGCGACAACGACTCCGACGGCGTCGAGGACCAGCTCGACAAGTGCCCGCAGCAGCCCGAGGACCTCGACGGCTTCGACGACCAGGACGGCTGCCCCGACCTCGACAACGACGCCGATGGGGTGCGCGACGCCTACGACGCGTGCCCGGCCCAGCCCGAGACCGTCAACCAGTACCGCGACGACGACGGCTGCCCCGACGAGGCGCCGACCGGCCAGCCGACCGGCACCGGCGGCCAGCCCAAGTACGTGTTCACCGAGACCACCGCCCTGGTCTTCTCGAACATCGAGTTCGAGACCGGCAAGGACGTGCTGCTCGAGCGGTCCAAGACCATCCTCGACGACATCGCGGCCTCGCTGAAGCAGTACCCGGGCATCCGCGTGCGCATCGAGGGCCACACCGACAGCCAGGGCGAGCCCGGCGCCAACATCATGCTCTCGCAGCAGCGCGCCCTGACCGTGTTCGGCTACCTGGTCGACAAGGGCGTGCCGGTCTCGGCCCTCGAGTACGCCGGCTACGGCCAGACACGGCCCATCGCCGACAACAAGACCGAGGAGGGCAAGGCCAAGAACCGCCGCGTCGAGTTCCACGTGACCGACTTCCGCGGCGTGGTCCAACCCTCGGGCGCCAAGTAACGACCTGTCTCACGGGGGCTCTGCATGCGCGTTCCACGACTCCTCCTCTTCCTCGCGCTCCTCTGCTTCGGCCTGCCCGCGCGGGCCGGAACCGCCACGGGCAAGGTCGTGCGGGTCGCCGGCTCGCAGGCCACCATCTCGGTGGGCTCCGAAGGCGGCGTGCGCGAAGGCTACGGCGGCGAGGTGTTCTACGTGCTCGAGATCGCCGGGCAGAAGAAGCGCATCACGGTGGCGCAGTTCTCGGTGCAGGCGGTCGACGCCAAGACGTCCACCATTCGCGTGTTCAACACGTCGGCGCCCGTCAACACGGGCTACCTCATCCAGTTCAACGAGACGCTGTCCGCCAAGCCCAAGGCCCCGGTGATCACCGCCAAGGGCAACGTCTACGTGTCGTCCGAGCCCGACGGCGCCACCATCCTGGTCAACGGAAGGAAGCACGACCAGGTCACGCCCACGCTGCTCGAGGGCGTGGCCGTGGGCGAGGTGCGCCTCGAGCTCCGCAAGGACTTCTACTTCGGCACGTCGGTGGTGCAGGTGCTCCAGGACCAGCTGACCAAGGTGAACGTCGAGCTGAAGGCCGACCCCGCCGAGGTGCGGCTGTCGTCGGTGCCCTTCGAGGCCAAGGTCTTCGTCGACGACGAGTTCAAGGGTACGACGCCCGTGTTCATCAAGGACATGCAGGCGGGGCGCCACGTGGTGCGCATGGAGAAGCAGGGGCACTTCCCCGTCGAGGAGACCATCTTCGTCAAGGGCGGCAGCAAGGACGAGCTCTCGCTCACTCTGAAGCCCTACGGCACGCTGGCGGTCACGATCACGCCGCGCGAGGCCGAGCTCACCCTCGACGGGAACGCCACGCCCTGCCCCGGCGGTCGCTGCGAGCTGCAGGTGGCCTCGGGCGAGCACGAGGTGCTGGTCACGGCCGACAAGTTCCAGAAGTTCGCCGAGACCCTGCGCGTCGAGACCGGCGCGACGGTGCCCCTGAACGTGGCGCTGCGCGGCTTCCCCTCCGTCGAGATCACCTCGACGCCCGACAAGGTCTACGTCTCGCTCGGCGGCAACAGCCTGGGACGCACGCCCCTGAAGCTCGAGTTCCCCGAAGACGCCGAGTACGAGTTCGTGTTCACCAAGGACCAGTTCCTGCCGAAGACCGTGAAGATCAAGCTGGTGGCGGGCAAGAAGGAGGACCTGAAGGTCACGCTGGCCGCGCTCCCGCGCGTCATCATCATGACCGAGCCCGACGACGCCGAGGTCTTCCTGCTCGACAAGAAGATGGGCTCGACGCCCGTGAACCTCACGCTCGAGGCGGCCGGCACGTACGTGTTCACCCTCAAGAAGCCGCAGTACAAGACCGTCGAGGTGCGCGCGCAGGTCGACGCCGGCGACGTGGCCACCTTCACCGAGACCCTCGAGTACCAGAAGGAGGTGGCGGTGCAGTTGGCCCGCCAAGCCGAGTACGACCGCACCGTGAAGCTGAAGAAGATCCTGGGTTGGACCTTCTCCAGCGTGGGTGTGGCCGCCCTGGGCGCGTCGGTGCCGTTCTACGTGCTGTGGTCCTCGAAGACCCGGGCGGCCGACGACGAGTACAAGAAGTACAAGGCGCTCTCGCCGGGCACCGAGGCCGACGTCTTTGACAAGGCCTACGGCAAGGTGACCACGAACGCCAACGCCGCCAAGACCAACTTCATCCTGGCCTTGAGCTTCACCGCCGTCGGCCTCGGCTCGGGCGCCTTCGGCCTGTACGAGCTGCTGACCATCTCGAAGGTCCCGCGCCCCTCCGACGACGACACCGACGTCGCCCCCGCCAGCACCTGGAACCTGCTGCCCATGACCGACGGCGAGACCAGCGGGTTCGTGTTCCGGACGAGCTGGTAGCCTTTCCGTTACCCCTGGTCCGAAGCTGTCATAGATGGCAGGAACCCCGAGAGCACACGGCAAGAGCGAGAGGCCCGCATGAACGTCTCCATCGACTGCTTCTCTTCCGCGCGGGAGTTCGGAGATCGCCTGTCGCGTGACCTCGCGGGCGCCCGTGAGGCTGACATCGCCGTCGCGTTCGCCAAGGAATCTGCCCTCAAGCGGCTCGACCTGCCCTCGTTCGTTCGGCGCGGCGGGCGCCTGCGACTGGTCGCCGGAACCGACTTTTTTCTGACCGAGTTGGACCTGATTCGCGGGCTGGAGGAACACGTCGATCCAGCCAACCTTCGACTCTTCCACTCCCCCGACGACGCGACGTTTCATCCCAAGGTGTACTGCCTCGACAAGGACGACACGCGCGTCGCCTACGTAGGGTCGTCCAACCTGACCTCCGGCGGCCTTTTCTCGAACGTGGAAGCCAACATCCGCTTAGAAGGTCCGCTCGCTGCACCCGAGATCCAGCGCGTCACGCGCATGTTCCACGACTGGTTCGACAGCGAGCACGCCACATCGCTCGATCCGATCTTTGCGGACCGGTACGACGGCCTGCAGAAGCTGAAACGGAACGCAGAGCGCAGCGCCTACGACGTCGAGGCCTGGGCCGACTACAGGAAGGCCCGACAGCACCTGAAGGGCGAATATCGCGCGCTCTACGCCTCAGCGCGCTGGTTCCTCGTCACGACCCCAACCAACTACCGGATCTGCATGGACACCAGGACTTGGGGTCGGGAAAAGGAGCACGAGGTCCGCGCCTATCATGCGGGAGATCCTTTCGTCTTCCACGTGACCACGGGCCATGGACTCCGAGCGCTCGGCATGTTCACGGGACAGCCCTACTACGACGAGCGGCCGCTCTGGCCCGACCCTCGAGGACGCCTCTTTCCCTGGCGGGTGCGCTTCGAGATCCTGGCCGAACTGCGCACCGGTCTACCGACGGCGGCGATCTTGAAGACGAAACGACCAGACGCGCCCGGCCACTGGTTCAACGGCTTCGTGCAGCAGAGCCATACGCTCGAGGTCGGTGACTTCGAAGTTCTTCGCCACGCCCTGGAGATGTCCGCGGCGGGAGTGGGATCGGAGATTGGCCTCGTGTGACTTGTGGGGTTGGGGGAACGTCATGGGCGAGATCAGTCGATTCCTTGGAATGGTCGTCTGCATCTACAACCGAGAGCATCCCCCGCCCCACTTCCACGTGTACTACGCGGAGCACGAGGCCGAGATCCGCATCGACACCCTGGAAGTGCTGCGGGGCAGCCTGCCGCGCCGCGTGCTGTCGCTGGTCCTGGAGTGGGCGGTGCTCCATCGGCCCGAATTGCGAGTAGACTGGGAGCGGGCGGCCGGCGGGATTCCGACCCTGCCCATCGAACCGTTGGAGTGACATCATGATCCGCTTGGTGAGCGCCACCGTCGTGGCTCCGTGGAAGGTTCGCGTGCGCTTCAACGACGGCGTAGAGGCCGTGCTCGACCTGGAGGGCAAGCTCCAGGGCCCCGTGTTCGAGCCCCTGGCCGACGCCGCGTTCTTCGCCGACGTGAACGTCTCCGAGTTCGGGGTGCTCACCTGGCCGAACGGCGCCGACCTCGCACCCGAGTTCGTGCTGTGGGAGACCCGGCGGTTGGACCCGGGACTTCAGGAAGCCTTCCGCGCCTGGGGCTATCTGGAGGACGAGACGGGGATGTCGGCGGCCCTGCTGTGACCCGGGCTACTTCCCGCGATACACCGACAGCAGGAACGGCGCGGCGTTCGGGCCGTGCTGCACGACCAGGTCGAACTTGCCGTCGGCGTCGAGGTGGCCGACGCGCAGGCGCTTGGGCTGGGCGCCCGCAGCCAGCGTGAGCTTCTGGGCCAGCGAGAACGTGCCGTCGCCCGCGCCGCGGAAGATTTTCACCGACTCGCTGAACTGGTTCACGATCGCGACGTCGCGGAAGGTGTCGCCGTCGAGATCGGCGATCTCGGCCATCTGCGGACCGGCGCTGGTGTCGGCGCCCATGGCGTCGATGGGCGTGCCCGTAAGGAACGTGCCGTCGCCCTTGCCGAGCAGCACCAGCACCTTGTTGCCGCTCTGCGACGACACCGCCAGGTCGAGGTGCGAATCGGCGTCGAGCAGGCCGATGGCCAGGTGGTTCGGCTTGTCGGTGCCGAGGGCCACGGGCGCGCCGGGGATCGAGAACTTGCCGTTGCCATCGCCGACGGCGTCGGTGCTGCCGATGAGGATGGACAGGTTGCCGCTGCCCGTGTTGGCCACGGCCAGGTCGAGCGCGCCGTCTTCGTCCAGATCGCCCGCCACCATCGAGATGGGGCTGGCGCCGACGGCGATCGCGGCCTGGGGCTTGGAGTAGCTGAGGCCGGTGCTGGCCAGCGCGCCCACGGCCACGGTGACCGAGGCGGCCTCGAGGTTCACGAAGCCGAAGTCGAACACGCTGTCGGCGTTGAAGTCGCCGCCGGCCAGGGCGATGGTGCCCGCCGAGCCCGAGGCCCCGGAGGTGACGTTGGTCGCGATCTTCTCGAACGAGAACACGGTGCCCGCCGACCGGTTCAGGTACACGCGCGCCGAGCCCGCGTAGTCGGCCACGACCAGGTCGAGCAGGCGATCCCGATCGAGGAAGGCGCCGAGCACGGCCACGACCGGCACGTCGACCGACAACGTCTTCGGCTGGTCCGAGAAGGACATGTCGCCCTTGCCCAGGTAGACCAGCAGGCGCTTGGCCAACTGGAAGGCGCAGACGACGTCCTCCTTGCCGTCGCCGTCGACGTCGTAGAGCGACAGGTAGTCGGGAGCCTTGTCGCTGGCCAGCGTGATCTGGCCGACCAGCTCGAACGTACCGTCGCCCGCACCCAGCTCGCAGGCGTCGCCGGCGGCGTCGTCGGTGTTGCCGTTGTTCTGGCTGGGGTTCAGGAGGGCCGGGCAGTTGTCGCAGGCGCTGCCGACGCCGTCGTGGTCAGCGTCCAGCTGGTCGAAGTTGGCCGAGAAGGGGCAGTTGTCGCCCAGGTCGGCGATGCCGTCGTTGTCATCGTCGTCGTCGCACACGTCACCCGCGTCGTCGCCGTCGTTGTCCTGCTGATCGGCGTTCTTGACCAGCACGCAGTTGTCCTCCGCGTCGAGCACGTCGTCGTCGTCGTCGTCGAGGTCGCACGCGTCGCCCTCGCCATCGCCGTCGGTGTCCTTCTGGCCCAGGTTCTCGACCAGCGGGCAGTTGTCGTTGGTGTCCTGGATGGTGTCGTTGTCGTCGTCGAGGTCGCACGCGTCGCCGATGATGTCGACGCCCAGCACGCCGGACTCACTGGCCGCGTCGGTGTTGACCTGGTCCTGGTTGGCGGTGAAGGGGCAGTTGTCGGCCACGTCGACCACGGTGTCGTTGTCGTCGTCGGGATCGCACGCGTCGCCGATCTTGTCGTTCTCGTTGTCGGCCTGGTCGGGGTTCTTGACGCCGGGGCAGTTGTCGCACGCGTTGCCGCGGCCGTCGGCGTCGTCGTCGCCCTGGTCGGGGTTGGACTTCTGCACGCAGTTGTCGCAGTCGTCCCAGGTGCCATCGCCGTCGGTGTCGACCGGGTTCTCGTTGAAGATGACCGGGCACGGGTCGCAGGCGTCACCGTAGCCGTCGTGGTCGGTGTCGATCTGGTCGTTGGCGATCGAGATGCAGTTGTCGCACGCGTTGCCCACCAGGTCGGCGTCGCCGTCGGCCTGGTCGACGTTCTTGGCCTGCGGGCAATTGTCGCAGGCGTCGAACCAGCCGTCGGCGTCGAAGTCGTTCTTGTCGTTGAAGATGGTGGGGCACTGGTCGCAGACGCTTCCGAAGCCGTCGCCGTCGGGATCGGCCTGGTCGGCGTTCGAGTTCTGGGGACAGTTGTCACACTTGTCGCCGACGCCGTCACCGTCGACGTCGTTCTGGTTCGAGTTCGAGACGCCGGGGCAGTTGTCGCAGGCGTCGCCCAGGTTGTCGTGGTCGGTGTCGGCGTTGCCGAGCGGATCGGTCTGCTTCTCGGGGCAGTTGTCGCAGGCATCGCCGATCTGGTCGCCGTCGGCGTCGGTTTGGCTGGTGTTGGCGTCTTCGAAGCAGTTGTCGCAGGCGTCGCCCACGGTGTCCTTGTCGAGGTCGGCCTGATCGGAGTTCTTGTCGGCCTTGCAGTTGTCGCACGCGTCACCCACGCCGTCGTCGTCGACGTCGGCCTGGTTGGTGTTCGAAGCCGCCTTGCAGTTGTCGCACTCGTCGCCGATGTCGTCGCCGTCGCCGTCGAGGTTGGCCGTGGTCGCGAGCTCGGGGCAGCCGTCGCACGCGTCGCCGAAGCCGTCGTCGTCGCTGTCCTGCTGGGTCGCGTTCTTGTCGGCTGGGCAGTTGTCGCACTTGTCGCCCTTGCCGTCGCCGTCGCCGTCGACCTGCGTGGCGTTCTTGTCGGCCGCGCAGTTGTCGCAGGCGTCGCCCACCAGGTCGCCGTCGGCGTCGGCCTGGCTCTCGTTGTCGGCCGCCTTGCAGTTGTCGCAGGCATCGCCGAGCGGGTCGTCGTCGCCGTTCAGCTGGTCCTTGTTGACGACGGTCAGGCAGTTGTCGCACACGTCGCCGACCTGGTCGCCGTCGCCATCGAGCTGGTCGACGTTCTTGACCTCGGGGCAGTTGTCGCACGCGTCGCCGAGCCCGTCGCCGTCGGTGTCGAGCTGGTCGTGGTCGGCGTTGGCCGGGCAGATGTCGCAGGCGTCGCCCACGCCATCGCCGTCGCCGTCGAGGTTCTTCTCGGTCGAGAGCGCCGGGCAGCCGTCGCAGGCGTCGCCGAAGCCGTCGCCGTCCTTGTCGGCCTGGTCGTCGTTGGGCGCCTGGACGCAGTTGTCGCAGGCGTTGCCCCACTTGTCGCCGTCGGTGTTGGCCTGGTCGGAGTTGGCCTTCTGGGGGCAGTTGTCGACGGGGTCCTTCAGGTTGTCCTTGTCCGCGTCGCCGCTGGAGGCCGGATCGAACATGTTGTCGCGGGGATAGTCGGACGTGGTCTTCAGGCAACCGGCCAACGCCAGGATCGCCAGCAAGACGGAGACACGGAGCACGCTCTGCATGCCACCCTCATCAGGACGCCGTAAGTCAAAACATGATAGCACCACGGAACCAGCGGTTCAATTCCACTTGAAGGAGGCCGTGAACTTGCTAAGGTGACGGCCGATCGAAACGACCCTCCAGGAGAGGCCTCATGCGTTCAAGAATCAGGCTCGTCCGTCTTCTGGTCCTGGTCGCGCTGCTGCTCGCGTCGGCCGCCTGCGGGGGCTCGGAGTCGCAGGGGTTCCGCGAAGATACGACCTCGCCGGACACGGGCGACGACACGACGCCCTCCGACGTGGGTGTCGATCAGGCCGCTGATACGGCCGACGTCTTCGTGCCCACCTGCCAGAACGAGTGCAGCGACCAGGGCGCCACGGACTGCGACGGCAACAACGTCATCACCTGCGGCAACTTCGACGACGACGAGTGCCTCGAGTGGGGCCTGCAAGGCCCGTGCACGGGCCAGGTGTGTACCGCCGGGCAGTGCGCCGATACGTGCAGCGACGAGTGCGGCCAGATCAACCTGAAGCGCTGCGCGCCCACCGCCAACGCCGTGCAGGTCTGCAAGGATCACGACAGTGACGGCTGCCTCGAGTGGGGCGGCGACAATGACTGCGGCGCGCAGGTCTGCGCCGAGGGCTTCTGCGCCGACAGCTGCACCAACGAGTGCACCGTCTATGGCGCCCGCGAGTGCGTCGAGAGCGGCTACCACCTGTGCGGCGACCCCGATCAGGACGGCTGCCTCGAGTGGGGCGACACCGTCTACTGCGAGCTCGGCCAGGTGTGCTCCAACGGCACCTGCGCGTCGTCGTGCAGCAACGAGTGCCTGACGCCCAACGCCCGCAAGTGCAGCGGCAGCAAGGGCTTCCAGATCTGCGCCGACGCCAACGGCGACGGCTGCCTGGAGTGGGGCGCTACCCAGAACTGTGGCGAGACCGAGGTGTGCTCCAGCGGCTACTGCCAGGACACCTGCGAGAGCGAGTGCACCATGCTGGGCGCCAAGCAGTGCGTGGGCCCCGCCAGCCTGCACACCTGCACCGACCCCGACGGCACCGGCTGCCTGAAGTGGGGCAGCACCCTCACCTGCGGCGAGGGCCTGACCTGCTCGGCCGGCAAGTGCGTGGCCACGTGCCTCCCCGAGTGCACCGCCGACGGCGCCCGCCAGTGCGACGGCGCGGGCTACCAGACCTGCGGCGATCCCGACCTCGACGGTTGCCTGGCGTGGGGCAACACCATCGCCTGCGCCCAGGGACTGACCTGCTCGAACGGCCAGTGCCTCTCGACCTGCCAGGACGAGTGCACCGTGGCGGGCTCGAAGCAGTGCGCCAACGGCAACCAGGCCACCCAGGTGTGCGGCGATCCCGACGCCGACGGCTGCCTCGAGTGGGGCACCGCGACGACGTGCCCCGACGGCAGCACCTGCTCCAGCGGCGTGTGCCAGGTTACGTGCTCGTCCGAGTGCACCCTCGACGGCGCCCGCAAGTGCAACTCCCTCGGGACCGGCTACCAGATCTGCCACGACCCCGACGGCGACGGCTGCCTCACGTGGGGCTCGGTGGTGGGCTGCGCCGAGGGGCTCACGTGCTCCAACGGCCTGTGTGGCGCCGTGTGCGAGAACGAGTGCAGCGTGATCGGCGGCAAGGTGTGCGAGAACGCCACCTCGTGGAAGCAGTGCGGCGACTGGAACGGCGACACCTGCCTCGACTGGGGCACGCCCAGCCAGTGCCCCGACGGCTCGACCTGCAACTCGGGCGTGTGCATGGCCGGCTGCACGTCCGAGTGCACCGTGCAGAACGCCAAGCAGTGCGACGGCTCGGGGACGGGCGTCCAGACCTGCCTCGACTCCAACGGCGACGGCTGCTACCACTGGAGCACCACCGAGCCCTGCCCCGAGGACACCACGTGCTCGGGCGGCACCTGCGCCATGACGTGCGCCAACGAGTGCACCGTGAAGGGCGGCCGCGAGTGCGCGGGCGTCGCCTCGTACAAGCTGTGCGACGACCACGACGGCGACAGCTGCCTCGAGTGGGGCACGCCGGTGGCCTGCAACGGCACCGAGGTCTGCTCGGCCGGCTCGTGCGCGCTGAACTGCGTCGACGAGTGCGACACGGTGGGCGGCCGCCAGTGCAACGGTGCCCACACCGCCTACCAGCTGTGCGACGACCACGACAGCGACGGCTGCCTCGAGTGGGGCACCGACGTCAACTGCGGCGCGAGCCAGGTGTGCTCCGAGGGCAACTGCTCCACCACCTGCACCGCCGAGTGCGCCACCAAGGACGAGCGCAAGTGCAACCTGGCCGGCACCGGCTTCCAGACGTGCGCCGACGCCAACCTCGACGGCTGCCTCGACTGGGGCACCGTGGTGGCCTGCGGCACGACCGAGGCCTGCCAGGGCGGCGTGTGCGTCACCATCGACCCGCCCGGAGTCGTGCTGCTGAGCGAGGTGGTCTACGACAGCGCCAACACCGACACCCAGGACTTCGTCGAGATCTGGGGCGAGGCCGGCATCGACCTGTCGGGCTTCCGCCTGGTGGGCGTGAACGGCGCCAACGGCGTCGAGTTCAACGCCATCGAGCTCACGGGCCCCATCCCCGCCGACGGCTTCTTCGTGGTGGCCCAGGACACCGCCACGGGCGCCCTGCTCGCCTCCGCCGACCAGGTCGACGCCAAGGCCAACTACCAGAACGGCCCCGACTCCATCCAGCTCCGGTGGGGCAGCCAGGTGGTCGACGCGGTGGCCTACGGCGACTTCTCGGGGGGCGCGCACTTCGCGGGCGAGAAGGCGGCCGTCCCGGGCGTCGCCGAGGGCCACAGCATCGCGCGCGACGACCAGGAGACCGACACCGACGACAACTCGAAGGACTGGCACGACCGCCCCGTCCCCACACCGGGCACGTGGAACGGCAGTGACAACCAGTACCCGAACGCCGCCCTGACCTGCCCCACCGGCGGCCAGACCGGCGACGAGCTGATCTTCGACGCCGCCGGCAGCACCGATCCCGACGGCACCATCGCGTCGTACAAGTTCGACTTCGGCGACAGCGCCAGCCTGACCACGACCCAGTCGTCCGCCAAGCACGCGTTCGCGACCCCCGGCACGTTCACGGTCACCTTGACCGTCACCGACAACAAGGGCGCCATCGACACCGCCACCTGCAACGTGAAGGTGGCCGACGCGTCGGCGCCCGAGGTGGTGTTCGTGAAGCCGGTCGAGGACCTGCAGGTCACGCAGGGCTCGGTGGTCTCGCTCGAGGTCGACGCGACGCCCGCCGCCGGGCGCTCCATCGCCAAGGTCGAGCTGCTGGCCGACGGCGCCGTCGTGGGCGCGCCCGACGTGCTGGTGCCCTACCAGTTCGTGTACACGGTCCCCACGGCGGCCCTGACCGGCAGCACGATCGAGCTGCAGGCGCGCGCTACCGACAACCTGGGCTCCAGCGGCGACTCGGCCGTGCGCCAGCTGTTCGTGCGCAACGACCCGCCCGTGGCCTCGTTCAGCGCCATCATCACGGGCACCTTGCAGGTCAGCGTCGACGCCAGCGGCGTGCACGACACCGAGACCGCCACCAACGACCTCGAGGTGCGCTGGGACTGGGACAACGACGGCACCTGGGACAGCTCGTGGTCGACGACCAAGACGGCCACCCACGTGTACGCCACCGGCGGCGAGCACGTGGTCGCCATGCAGGTGCGCGACAGCGTGCTGCAGACCACCCTGGCCACGCGCTCGGTCGACTTCCAGCTGGTGCTGGACGTGTCGGGCGAGATCACCAGCACCATGTGGATGGGCACGGTGAACGTCACGGGCGACAGCTGGGTGAAGGCCGGCGAGACGCTGACCATCGCCTCGGGCACCACCATCATCTTCTACGAGATGGACAACAACGCCGACGGCGTGGGCGACGTCGACCTCGACGTGCGCGGCAAAATCGTGGTGCAGGGCACGGCGGCCAACCCGGTCATCTTCACGTCGTCACCCCTGAACGGCACCACCAAGAAGGCCCGGCAGTGGAACAAGCTGCTGATCTCGTCCACGTCGTCCGGCAGCACCATCGACCACGCCATCGTCGAGTACGCCGATGTCGGCCTCGACGTGCGCGCCGCGGCCACCATCACCAACAGCGAGCTGCGCAACAACCGCGTGGGCCTGTCGGCCTCGGGCGTCAGCTCGGCCTTCACCCTCGACGCCTGCAACCTGCACGACAACACCGGCGTCGGCCTCGAGCTGAGCAACGCCAAGGTCACCTCCACCGGCCTGATCGCGGCCGCCAACGGCGACGACGGCATCGCCGTGCGCAGCGGCGCGGGCCCCATGACGTTCACCGACTGCGGCGTCACCCAGAACGCGGGCGACGGCGTCGAGGTCGTGGGCTCCACGGGCGTCACCCTCGACGGGTGCAGCGTCACGTACAACCGGAAGGTGGGCGTGCGTTTCCAGGGCTCGGCCGGCGGCACGGTCACCCATTGCCAGGTCAAGTACAACGACGAAGAGGGTGTGCGCGCCGAGATCCCCGCCTCGTCGGTCACGGGCCCCGTGGTCGAGTGGAACAACATCTTCGGCAACGGCGCCGTGGGCGCCATGGTGGTCGAGACGGTGAACCTGTCGGCCAGCCAGACCAACTACGGCACCAAGAACTCGGGCACGTGGTCCACGCCGGCCGGCGAACCCATCCTGTGGGTCGAGAGCGGCTTCAGCGAGTCCGACTACTACGACTACTACGTGAAGGGCTACGTGAAGAGCGGCGGCGGCTCGGCGATCATCTCGTACAGCTACGCCACCGGCACCGCGTGGACCGACGTGCGCTCCTACGGCGCCACCGGCGTGTCGGCCGAGGTGTCGGTGGGCACGTCGGGCTACAACGGCAGCGTGGCGCTGCCGCGCGTGGCCTACGTGAAGAAGGGCGCCGGCCGCCAGGTGACGGTGCTTTCCACCGGCCAGGTGCTGACGGCGCGCCACGACTACCTGGGCGCGTGGCCCGACGCGCTGTCGCAGGTCACGTACTCGGGGGCGGCGCACCTGAACCTGCAGGGCTTCGTGGGCGTGCCCTTCGACGACACCTGGAACCCCGGCATCTACCGCGGGGCCGAGACCATCGGCGCCGACACGCTGTGGGCCGAGGACGTGTTCGTCACCGGCGACATCGTGGTGGCCAGCGGCAAGACCCTGACCGTGCCCGCGGGCGTGGTGGTCACCTTCGTGCCCACCGACCAGAACGCCGACGGCGTGGGCGACTGGACGCTGAACCGCCAGGACGGGAACCTGCAGGCCACCGGCACGGCGGTCAACCCCGTGCTGTTCACCGTGCTCGGCACCGTGCCCGCGGGCGGCGGCTACCAGGCCGTCGACGGCACGGGCAGCGGCGCCACCACCCTCACGTGGGCGGTGCTCGAGAAGGGCCGCACCAACCTGCGCGCCTCGTCGGGCTCGCTCACGCTGACCGACGTCACGCTGCGCACCGCCGTCGAGCACGGCCTCAGCGTCACCGGCGGCGCCTCGGCGGCCGTCACGCGCCTGACCACCGAGGACAACGGCAAGAACGGCGTGTACCTCAGCGGCAGCGGCTCGCGCACGCTGAACTACCTGACCGCGCAGAACAACGAGGCCTGGGGTGTGTACCTCGACAGCGCCAGCGGCGCCACCAACGCGATCACCAACTCGACGTTGAAGAACAACGTGCTGGGCGGCGTGTACGCGGTGTCCAGCAAGTGCGCCATCGGGCACAACAACATCACGTACAACGGCTTCGGCCTGAAGCTCGAGGGCAGCTCCAGCGGCGCCATCACGGCCAACAACGTCAAGTACAACGACTACGAGGGCGTTCTGATGGCGTTCGGCGGCGGCGGCAACCCCACCAATACCATCAACGGCAATATCATCTTTGGAAACTCTGCCGTGAAGGGAGGCATCGTCGAGACGGTGAACTTGTCGGCCAGCCAGACCAACTACGGCACCAAGCAGTCCGGCACCTTCTCGGCCGGCACCGAGGTGATCGAGTACATGAAGTCGGGGTACTCCGAATCCGATTACTATGACTACTACGTCAAGGGGTACGTGAAGAGCAGCGGTGGCTCGGCGCTGATGAGCTACTCGTACGCCACGGGCACCGCCTGGTACTCGGTGGCGTCGTACGCGGCCACGGGCCTCTACGCCGAGACGTCGGTGGGCACCAGCGGCTACAGCGGCACCACCACCGTCGACAAGGTCTTCTACCACAAGAGCACGGCCGAGCCGGCCCGCAACATCGAGATGTCGGTCGTCATCCCGTCGGGTCAAGTTGACGCGACGGGGAACTTCTGGGGAGGCCTTGACGTACCGAATCGAGTGGTTCAGTCCGAAACGAACGTCGTGGACTTCATGGGGTTCAAGACCACGGCGGAGCAGCTTCCCGGCTGCGGGCCGCAGTAGGATCGCCCTCCGCGGCGGCCATTGAGGATCGTCCGCTCCATCCCCGCGACCAATCCCATCGATTCGTGCAATCTTCCCACCTCCTCCATTCCCGTTGACAAGGGTCGATGGCGCACGCGAAACTACGGCCCAAAGAAAGCCGTCGAGGTCCTTCATGACCCTGAAGAAAGCGTTCCTGGCCATGGCCTTGGCGGCGATCTTGGCTCGTTGCGGTGGGGGTGCCAGTACCGCCGACGTGAGCGGCCTCGACCTTGGCTCGGACAGCGCGGGATTCGACGGGACGATCACGGACCTGACGATCGACTTGGCGCGCGAAGCCGAGTCGACAGATGACACTACGCCGGACCAGATAGGCGAACCGGCCGGCGACACGGCGGTTGACGTCAGCAACGAGATGGCCGCCGATATCGGTGATACCGGAAAGGAGTCCTCGAGCCCGGATTCCGAGCCCGACGTGGATTCCGACGGCCAGCCCGAGGCGCCGGTCGACGCGTTCGAGAGCACGGGCGCTGACGCTCTCCTCGAGAGCATCGATGCGCCGGATCCGGCCGACGCGTGCGCCGTCGACTGTGACGGCAAGACCTGTGGCGACGACGGTTGCGGCGGCTCGTGCGGATCTTGCGCCGACCACTTCGCCTGTGAGGCCGGCACCTGTGTCTTCGTCTCCTGGTGCGGTGACGGTACCTGCGGCGACAGCGAGGACTGCGCGACCTGCCAAGCCGATTGCTCGTGTACCCTCCCCGCCATGTGCTTCCAGGCCCAGTGCTGTTCGCCCACGTCCTGCTCCGAGCAGGGGTTGCTCTGTGGCCCGCTCGACGA
>Ga0172370_10001396_pt1 | contig 36621 bp, 34 predicted proteins | sample LakKiv5m_FD_114538 | JGI IMG/M metagenome (GOLD analysis project Ga0172370, IMG submission 114538) | Freshwater microbial communities from Kabuno Bay, South-Kivu, Congo - kab_022012_11.5m | ecosystem: Environmental > Aquatic > Freshwater > Lake | place: Democratic Republic of the Congo...
AGGAGAGCCGCGTGCTCCCTGCCTGCCGGCAGGCAGGTATCAGGCTCAAGCTACTCCGCCAAAATCAATTAAAATATCAAGTTATTATTACGCGGCTTGTTTTAAGTATCAAGCCGCCTATATTCATCCTATCGGCGTAGTCCTCCCGAAACTGCAAGCTTGCCAGGAGAGCCGCTTATTTCTTTCTATATGCCTCTAGATACGAATCGCAATAAATATTCTTGTTTAAAATAAGCTCTGCGGTAATCAAAGTATCAATTAATTCTTTATCTTTAGGATCAAGTATAGCAGAATCCAGGCCATATGCAACTGCCATGGTTAAAAATGTGCGATTGATCAGGCTTCTTAAATGAGTGCCTTGAGAAACATTGCTTAACCCCAGGGTAGTCTTAGGCCCGGGGTCAGAAATAATTTTGAATTCAGCTATAGACTCAAGTATATCCTTCATTTGCGCTTGAGCGACGTTAACCGGCAAAACTATAGGGTCCAGATACAAATCTTGCACCGGGAAGTTTTCTTTCAGGCAATTATCCACAATGGCAACCGCAAGCTCCAGGCGCTGATCCTTGTTTTGCGGGATGCCTTTTGCGCTGATAGCGATACCAATTAATTTAGATTTGTACTGCTTGGCTAGCGGTATCAGCGTTTCCAGCTTTTCTTCATCAGCTGTAGTAGAATTGATTATTGTTTTGTTTCTGGAAGCTTTTAACCCCTCCCGGATAACCACGGGCTTGCTTGAATCCAGGCAAAGGGGTTTATCAGTTACCTCCTGGACTACTTCAACCAGCCAGGGCATATCAACTAATGGCTGCCCGGAAGCCGGCCCGCAATTAATATCTAGAGCGTCCGCCCCACAGGCTACTTGTGTTAAGGCGCAGTTTTGTATCTCTTTCTTGTTACGCTCCTTAATCGCGGCGCCTATATTAGAGTACATACCGTTAATCAGTTCACCAATAATGAACATAATATTTCCCTGTTAAGCGCTGGTTATTTCTTGAAAAGAGTATCTATATAATCCGACAGTTTTTGAGCCGCAGACGGATGGCGCATAACCAAAAGGTCAGCGCCTGACTGTATGAAGCTGGTAGCCGTAATTATTTCCCAGACAACACCCTGCTTAGGAGCGGATTTTGCTTCTTTTGTCCTCCAGGTTTCCTGCCCCACAAAACAAATAAATGGAGAAGCCAATGTTTTATCACCCGATAAAGCGGCCAGCCTTGCCCTTTCCATGATAGAATAAGCATATTCAAGCCCATAACCTAACGCTCCGATAGTCGGGTTAATTACAATCCGGTCAAGGCTTAAGCCCATATCGGAGATTAATATATTCAACTGTTTGGCAATATTGATATCTATGGGGCTTTCGGCAATGATGTAGTGGCCGTCCGCCAGGACGCTGGCAACTAAAGTCTTATAATTATCCTGGACCGCGCAGCCGATCAGGCAACGCTCTCCTTTGGCCGCTTCAGAACAAGCAGGTAAAACCAGGTTGTCTTTGGCATCATCGCCGCTCCCAATAATTATTAACGGTACCTTCACTTTATTCAAAAGTGTGGAAATAAATTTTGCCGCCTCCTTAGGGCTTTTATTTCCGGAATCAGGATGAGTGCCCTGCATTCTTACGCAAAGCAATTGCGCCTTAAACTCGTTCACGCATTTATCAGCCCAGGCAAGCGGGTCATTTAAGGCTTTGCCATAAGCCAAAACCAGCTCTTCGTCCCAATCTTGCGGCGGGATGTCCCAAATTTCAAGGGCAATCGCAGGCCGGTTAGGGATATCGCCTTCTTTAAATAACAATGGCAGGCTGTTCTGGCCTCCGATTTTGACCGTATTAATACGGGAGGCGCCGTCCTTTTTATCCGCTCCGATAGTTACAGTAGAAATTACACCCGGCCATTTCTCAAGCACTAATTGCGTTTCCATATTTTCTCTCCCAATGAATTAAGCGCCTTCAATACCGGCGCACCGTTATCAAGGTTAAAAACCGAAGCGCCTTTTAAGCTTAATTCTTCGACTAAAGGGTCTTCCGGCAGGCAACCGAGATAATCCAATCCTGTTTCTTTTATTTTTTCATTCCTTATATTTTTATTAAAACGGTTCACTAAAAGGAACCTTTTCTTTATCTCTATCTTTAATTGAGAACTCAATTCATTAATTCTCTGCGCCGATTTTAACCCTATACTGGAGGCATCCGATACAACTATGAGCATATCGGCAAACCTGGTAGTCCGCCGCGATAAATGCTCTAAGCCGGCTTCGTTATCAACAACTACGTAATCATAATCTTTGATCAATTTTGACATGACCGCCCTTAAAACGTTGTTTACATAACAATAGCATCCCGGGCCTTCAGGTTTGCCCATGCTCAAGATGTCAAATCCATCCTCTTCCTGAATGGCTGATTGCACCTGGTACTCTATAAAACGTTCTTTCGGCATGCCGGCAGGGACTATCGCAGGTTTTAGCGATATATCATCCAGGATTGCCCCTATGTTACGGCCGGCCTTTAAGCCTAAGGTTTCGCCCAGGTTATTATTCGGGTCCGCATCAACGGCTAAAATTGAACCCATTTTCATTTCCTTGATTCTGCGGATAATTAAGGAGGCGATTGTAGTTTTTCCCGTGCCGCCTTTTCCGGCCATCGCGATAACGCTGCCCATTTAAAACTTCACCGTAGGAAACTTTGTTAAGTCCGTATGCGGAAAAAACAAAGCCTGGCTGTATTCATCCATATACCCCGGATCAACGGATAATTCAAAATAAGTAATTTTAGAAGCAAGGATATCAGCCATAAGCATAGCCTGGTTTGATAAAAGGATCTGCCTTGCCCCCGCCAGGGCGCTGTTTCCGATAAATACAAATTTAGAACGCTCGAGATCCGGAAGCAATCCGATCCTGATCGCTTTTTCTATGTCCAGGTAAGTGCCAAATCCTCCGGCAATAAATATTTTAGAGATTTCGGAGAACCCTAAGCTAAGATGTTTAGCCAAAATAGCGGTAGCCGAGTATATCGCTGCCTTTGAACGTTTAAGGTTTTCAATATCCGCTTCATTTATAACGATGCCCAATGAGTTATCGGTTTCTTCTTTAAGGCAGACAATAAACTCTTTACCGGTATCTGTTTGCCGGATACGGCTGCCTTCGGCTTTGATCTTGCCCCCCCTGTCAATTATTCCTGTTTCCAGCATCGAGCTGAGTAAATCAATATAACCTGAACCACAGATCCCCCTCGGTTTTTTATCCCCGATAGTAGAATATTTAACGCTAAAATCGGTTTTATTTATGGTTACTTTTTGGATTGCCCCGCTGCTTGCGCGCATGCCGCAGGTTAGCCCGCTCCCTTCAAAAGCCGGCCCGGCAGAAGCGGCGCAGGCAACCAGAAAATCTTTATTGCCCAGGACAATTTCTCCGTTTGTGCCGATATCAATTAATATGCAAAGCTTGTCCTTTTGATATATGCCGCTTGAAAGGACTCCGGCTGTAGTATCCCCTCCCACATAGCTGGAAACTCCCGGCACGCATGAAAGCAGCCCCCTGGGATTAATATTTACCCCCGCCTCTGCCGCGCGTAAAACAGGCAGAAAATTCGCAGTAGGCACATACGGTTCTTTACGGATGTGCCCCGGATCAACACTTAGGAGCAAATGGGTCATTGTGGTATTCCCGGAACAAACAACGCAATTGACATCATTTAAATCAACGTTATTCTCAAGGGCGAGTTCACGGATTATCTGGTTCATTGTATCGCAAACTGCCTCATGTAATTTTTCTAATCCGTCGCTCTGGCCGGCATAGACAATGCGGGTAATTACATCATTGCCGAAAGCAGCCTGCTGATTATAAGTAGCTTTTGTCCCCAGGATCTTTTTTGAATTTAAATCTACCAGTTGGCCGGAAATTGTAGTTGTGCCGATATCAAAACAAAGCCCAAAATTCCTGTTTGTCGTGTCTCCCGATTCAACCAGGACAATCTCCACGGTATCATTGCGTTTACCTAGCGTCACAGTGACCTTCCAGTCGGAATCACGCAGTAATTCGCCCAATTGGCGGATATTAAATAAGCCTGTTTGTATTACGGGAAAATCCTCAAGGCTGCGCAGCGCGCGGTATAACCTCTCCAGGTCGCTTATGCTGTCATTAAGGGTCGGAGCAGGCAATTCCAGATATAATTTTGTAGCAAAAGGAGAATGCTTGAAAAGACCTTCTTTAAATTTTGTATTTACCGGCTGGATGTCCTCCGCTTTTGAATAAAGGCTGCCTAAGCGTTCTTCAAGCTCTGAAGGAGAAAGATTATCAAGATTAAGCCGCGACTCTTTAGGGATCTCCACCTCTAAATCGCTGTGAATATTTGTAAGGCAGCCAAGGTATATATTATTTTTTCTTTCTTCCGGGGTAATTATACCGTTAGGCTGGGTGCTTACCCGGCCTTTTTTAAGGATTACCTTGCATCTCCCGCAAACTCCGTCTCCGCCGCAGACAGAATTAATATATACGCCCGCAGAGATGGCCGCGGAAAGTATAGTCTTATCTTTCTCAACAAGAATGGATTTATTATCCGGCGTGAAAGTGACTCTGAATTTTTGCATTGGTTAATTTAGATTCTTTAAAAACGCGGGGATCCCTGCTGCTTCTTTGGGGCCTACGATCACCTTAAAACCCGATTTTTCTTCCAGGTCGCCGCTTAAGACGGCCACGTAACCCGGGATGATTAAATTTCTATGTTTTACCGCATCCTGGACTCCAAATTTATCCAATGATTTAGCAATGGATTCGGCATTGAATTTTTCCGCGGCCCAGGCGGTAAGCACAGACATCCCTTCGGTATCCACACTTAAAATATAGGAAGGTATCTTGCTGGCCTCTACTTCGCCTAAAACAGTGAAATAGCTTAATGAGAAATTAGTGGTTATTAAGATTGGCGATTCTTCGGTTGCTTTCCCGACAGGATAAAGCTTAGGCTCAATTTGCAAAGGTTTTTGCGGATCAGTATAAATATTTTGCCTTAAGGTCAAGATAGCCAAAACCTCCCAGGCTTCCACGCCTTTAATCAAAACAAGCCCGGCATATTTAGTTATATAGGCTCCTGCCTCTATAGCTTCTTCATAAGAATCAGTTTTATCTACAATAGCCAGGCTTGGATACCCCAATGAGCGGTTTGATTTCTTGAGGGCTTGGCGGCGCAGCTGGGTTAAATCCCAGATTTTATCAGTGACCGGTTTTACGCCGGTATCTAAAATCAGGTCGCGGACTCCTAATGAATTAAGTTCTTTGGCCAGTTTCGCAAGATCGGCAATATCCTGCGCAACCACAACTAATGGAAGCTGAAACTCTTTGGCTATCGGCGCTATTTGGCTGAAATTATCTTTTGTCGCGCAATAAAGCAGGGGCTTACGCTCCCTGGCAGCGGAAGCGGCTTGTTTTAAGGCAACCAGGTCAGCGCTCATTAACATAATCGGCAGAAGGGTGTTATTTAAAACTAACTCAGTTACCTCAAGGTATCTTTTCGCATCCGAGTTCTTCTTTACCGCGATAAGGTTTACTTCCAGCAGCTGGCCTATGCGCTCAAACTTCAGCCGGTTAATTTTTTCAAGCCGTGCCTTTATTACAATGTCAGACAGGTTGTCTTCAATAATAAAACCCAGGCCCGCAGGGTTGCGGAATTTTTCCTCATGCCTGAACATCACTGTTTCATTCCCAATTTCAAACTTTGAATCAGCGCCGCCCAAAGTGATGAGCTTAATCGCAGGCAAAGCCTGTTCCTCTAAGGCAGCTTTGGCCTCCGGTGAAATAAAAGGGCATTTCTCAATAGTAAGTGTTTTTTTAGCTAATTGCATCGCGAAAGCAAGGCAGGTAGCCAGGCCGCATTTGCGGCAATTTGTCTTAGGAAGTAACTTATAAATATCCAAACCAGAAAGTGCCATAATTGTCTCCTTGCCCACAAGGGCACACCGACGCAATACCTATTAGCGTCGGGTGATTGTCAACGTGGTGTGTTATTAATTAAACTGGCGAAGTAACCTGCGCCAAATCCGTTGTCAATATTGACTACTGTAACTCCGGGGGAACATCCGTTTAGCATGGACAAAAGCGCAGCTAAGCCGGAGAAACTGGAACCATATCCACAACTGGTAGGAACCGCGATAACAGGCGATTTAGTCAACCCGCTGACCAAGCTGGCTAAAGCCCCCTCCATACCCGCTACCACTATTATTACGTTAGCTTTTTCTAATTTATCAATGTTGCTCATTAAGCGGTGGACGCCCGCGACACCGACATCATAGAGCTTTTCAACATGGTTCCCCATTATTTGCAGGGTTTGCGCCGCTTCTTCAGCTATCGGGATGTCGCTGGTGCCGGCGGAGATTACCAACACCCGGCCCTTAAAAGATTCCTTGGGCTTAGCCAAAAAATAACCAATTTTCGCCAGGGGGTTATATTTTAAAACAGGAATTGACTTCTTTAAGAAAGAAAATACCGGTTTTTCTAATTTAGTTAAGAGCAGATCCTCTTTTAACTTGACTATTTTCTTAGCTATTTTTCGCAGGTGCTCTTTGTTTTTCCCCGGGCAGTAAATTACTTCCGCGAACCCCTTACGTTCCTTCCGTCCAGTGTCAAGTTTGGCAAAACCCAAGTCGCAGAAACCTTCTTTTAATGACATTTATCTATAAGCCCCGGTAGATAAGAAAACCCAGGAGGGCGATTAAAAATACGGCAAGTATATAGAAATCATTGAAATAAAAAAAGTCATGCAGCATATCCGGCAAGACCTTTTCTTTTTTCGCCTGGCTTCCTGAATGCTCCTGATGGTGATCTTTTTTGTACTGCTCTACCTGGTCTTTCTTGAATCTTAAATATAATCCGCCTATCTTATACGCGGGGATTATTCCTTTCTCCGCCAGGTCCAAAACGTCTTTTTCAAATACCCCCAGGATAACCGAGACATCCCTGACTGTGAGCAATTTTTCTTCAGCCATTTTTAGTTTATTTTCCTATTTTACCTGCGGCAACCCAGCTATCAATCGCTTTGCGCTCGAACTTCCAGTCATTGCCCTCTTTGTTCCCCGGCATCTTTCCTGAATTAGCCCATTCCATTATTGAATTTAATTCCACTTCCAGGTATTTTGCCAGCTGTTCAGAATTAAGAAAATCATGCAGCATCGAACACTGCCCTTCCAGGACCGCGCCCTCGGCGATATTAAGCCTGGCCGGATAAATATGCCCCTCAACAATGGCTTGCGGAAGCAGCGTCAGCCTTTCTTTGGCGGTAATCTTCCCCTTGACCCGTCCCCCGATAATTATATTATCTCCGATAATATCCGCGTTAATCAAAGCCGTAGAACCTATGGTAAGATTACCCCGGGTGTCAAGGTTGCCTTCAAATTTACCGTTAATACGCAGGTTAACCGGGTCCTTAAAAGATAAGCTTCCCTGCATCGCGGCATCAACATCCAAAGTCTTTTCCTCCAGTTTCTTTTTAAATGCCATGCGCACCCTCCTTGTTTTTAAACATAGGATTTTTTAAAAGGCGGCCCTCTATGTAACGTAATAAATATAAAACAGCCAAAACTAATATTGTGGCATAAATTGCTATCTTGTTAAATCCGCATCCCACTGCCAGCCCGATCCCTGAAACCACCCATAAGCTGGCGGCAGTAGTCAGGCCCCTTATGCCTTCCGGTTCACGGATAATTGTTCCGGCACCCAAAAACCCGATCCCCGTAATTACCCCCGCGGCAATACGCGCCGGATCAAGGGCAACCTTATCTTTATATATATCAAAAACATATAAAGATGTCAACATGATAAGACAAGAACCCAGGGCTACTAAAATATGAGTGCGCAGGCCGGCCTCTCTGCGATGCACCTGTCTTTCAAGGCCGATTAAGCCGCTTAAGGCCAAAGTTAATAATAAGCGCGTAATCATTTGAAGATCGGTAGGCATTTGGCCCTCCCCTAATTATTAAGTTGAGTATTTAAATACAGGTTATCTCTTGCGCCTTGCTTATAAAGAAAATAAGCTATCCCGCTAATCATAGCGGCATTATCCATACATAAGCCAAAGCTGGGGAAAAAACATTCAATACCCGAATCCCCGGCAGCCGAAAGTAATTCCTCGCGCAAGCTGCTGTTCGCAGCTACGCCTCCGCCAACCAAAAGCTGTTTCGCATTCTTAAGTTTACAAGCCAGTAAAGATTTTTTTACCAGCACATTTATTACGCTTTCCTGGAAAGAGGCAGCCAGGTTGGAAACCAGGCTATGCTCATGCGATTTATTATCTTTTAAATAATATAAGACAGCCGTTTTTATCCCGCTAAAACTAAAATCCAACTGGCCCCTGGTGCCTGAGCAGGAGAATTTAATTTTATGCTTATTGCCATTTTTGGCTAATTTTTCAATTAAGGGCCCGCCGGGATAACCCAGCCCCATGATTTTAGCTACTTTGTCAAAAGCCTCGCCGCAGGCATCATCCTGGGTACGCCCCAGAACTTCTATATTAGAAAAATCCTTAACATAAAAAAGGCTTGTGTGCCCGCCGGAGACCACTAAGGCCGCGCAGGGGAGTTTTATATTCCGATGGCAAAGGATATTGGCATAAATATGGCTGTGGACGTGATTAACGCCCAGAATGGGTTTCCCTAAACTTAACGCTAATGCCTTGGCAAAAGATACTCCTACTAAAAGCGAACCCGGCAGCCCGGGCCCCTTAGTAACCGCGATCAGATCTATGTCTTCGGTTTTAATCCGGGCCTCTTTAATTGCCGCGCGGTAAACTCCGGCTATACTTTCCAATTGCAAACGTGAAGCAATTTCAGGGATTACCCCGCCGTATTTACTATGAATTTTCAAGCTTGAGACAACGACATTAGCCAGGATCTCCTTTCCGTTTTTAACCAGGCCGATTCCCGTCTCATCACAAGATGTCTCCACTCCTAGAACGATCATTTGGCTATCTCCGATACAAAAACAAATTTATACCCTGATTTTACCAATTGCGGTATTGCTTCACTCAAGACAATGAGGGTATTCCTGCGGTCATGGCCTATGCCTATGGCCAGGCCATTTTTCTTAGCCAAATCCCTTAATTTGATTACCTGATCTTTTATATAGGCCGGGTCATCCAGATTGTCCAGGAATATGTCTCTTTTAGCAAACCGCATCCTGATTCTTTTAGCTAACAATGAGCAAACGGATTTAGATGTTACAAAACTGTCCAGGAAATATAATTTGCGTTTTTTAGCTTCAGACAAAATTAAAGCGCTCACCCTGCTGTCTTCGGTGACACGCGAGCCCATATGGTTGGATATGCCTCTGGCGAATAAGATTGAGTTTAAGTCCCGGTCAAGAATATTATGGATCTGCCCGGCGTTCATATCTGTCGTGATAGTGTTTTTTTCCAGACGGTATTTTTCTTTAGGCTCCATCGGTAAATGCAGTATTATTTCAAATCCAAGATTATGCAAATTCTGGGCAACCCTCCTGGAATTATTCAGGTTAGGCAAGATCGCGCAAGTCAAAGGCTGCTTTATCCGCGAGGCGATTTCAAGATTGTTTAAATGGTAGCCCCAGTCATCTATTACGATAGCGATCTTTCCTTTTACAGGAACCTGCTTAGGAGGCAGCTTTTTATATACCGAAGTCAAGATAAGCGCAATAAATATAAGCAGCGATAAAATTAAAGCCAGGGCAATTGTCAGTTTTCTTTTCATAAAGTTAGTTTTTTTCAGTTTTCTTATAAAGCTCTATGGCCTCTAAAGTATTGATTGCGCGCATTATTTGCAGATCGTTTTTATAGTCAAAAGGAGCCTCCGGGGCCTTGCTCTTTTTGGCCCCGGTTTCGAGCTCTTTAAATACCTCATCACTCTTGACGGTTTTTTCATTCTCTAACTTATTATCGGGGCTTTCTTTAGCCTCTACAAAAATATCGGGAGTAACCCCTTTGCCATGAATAATTTTGCCTGATGGAGTAAAATAATGGCTGGTGGTCAGCCGTAATGCCGAGCCGTCTCCTAAGGGGATAACCGTTTGTACGGAACCTTTTCCAAAAGATTTATTCCCGATAATGATTGCGCGTTTATAATCCTGCAGTACGCCGGCAACGATTTCGCTCCCCGAAGCGGAACCTTCATTAATCAAAATTACCATCGGCAAATCCACTATCGCATTCCTGTCATTAGAAAAGAATTCGAAATTCTGCCCTTGTTTTCTGCCCTTAGTATAAGCGATCATTTTGTCAGGCGGGATAAACCTTCCGGCAACCTTTACGGCGACATCTAATAATCCTCCCGGGTTATTGCGCAGGTCAATAATCAATGCCTTCATATTCTGCTTGGATAAACTACTCAGGGCATTATTTAATTCCCTTAAGGTGTTTTCGCGGAATTCAGCTAAACGTATATAACCAATGCTATCCTCCAATATCCGCGCCTGTTTAACATCTTTAATTTTTATGATGTCCCTGATTATTTTAAAATCCATAAGCTTCTTTTCGGAATCCCTTAATATAGTCAGGTTAACAGCTTCCCCCGGCTTCCCGCGCATCCTTTTGACAGCGTCAATGAGAGTCATTTCGCGGGTCAACTCATCGTTAATTTTTACGATATGGTCATTTGCTTTTATGCCGGCTTTCCAGGCCGGGGTATCTTCGATAGGGGTAATTACGGTCAGCAACCCGTCTTTTATGGTAATTTCTATGCCCAGCCCGCCAAACTTACCCTCTGTGTCTACTTTTAGTTCATTATAAGTTTCCGGATCCATGAATTGGCTGTGCGGGTCAAGGGAGGAAAGCATCCCTTTTAATGCCCCATAGATTAAATCTTTGGGCTTTGTTTCTTCGGCGTATTCGTTGTTAATAATGGCCAGGGTGTCGGAAAACAGTTCCACCTGGCGGTATAACTCATCCTGGCTTTTCTTTTTATTGGCGGAGTAAGCCCCGGTTAGGCCTGCAAACAAAACTACAGCTAATAAAATACCAAACAGTATCTTCTTACGCATCAGTCAACCTCCGCTTGATTAATTCCCCGACCATTTTTGGATTAGCTTTACCGGCGCTTTTTTTCATAACCTGACCGACTAAGAACATAAGCGCGTTTGTTTTTCCCGACTTGAAACTATTTACGGATTTTTCATTTTCCCGGATAACCCCGGAAATAATCCCCTCCAGCTCGGCAGTATCAGATATCTGCAGCATATTATTTTCCCGGATTATAACCGCTGCCGGTTTTTGAGAGTCAATTATCTGCGTCAAAACAAGCTTGGCTGAAAGATGTGAAATTGATTGATTTTCCACAAAATTAATCAAGCTTATCAATTCATCTTTATTAATATTCAGCTCAAACAGATCAATTTTCCGGCAGTTAGCCTCGGAGGCCAGCGGGCCGATTAACCAGTTAGCCATAATTTTTTTATCGTTTGCGGGATACTTCCGGATGCATTCTTCCGCAAATTGAGCATTCTTCTTAGAACTGACCAGGATTTTGGCATCATATTCAGACAGGCCGTAATCCCGCATAAACCGCCGCATTTTATCCTGAGGCAGCTCCGGTAATTGCGATTTAATAAGAGAAACCATGGCCTGTTCGATGATAAAAACCGTCAAATCAGGGTCGGGAAAATACCTGTAATCCTTGGCACCCTCTTTATTGCGCATGGGAACAGTTATCCCTTTATCTGTATCCCATAACCGGGTTTCCTGAGACATGGTTTGTCCGGATTCAAGCAGTTCAGTCTGGCGGCTTACTTCAAAAGTCAAGGCGTCTTTGACCCCCTTGAAAGAGTTCATGTTTTTCAATTCCGCCTTAACGCCCAATTCTTTTGCTCCTTCAGGCCGTAAGGAAATATTGGCATCACAGCGTAAAGACCCTTTTTCCATATCGCAGTCTGAAACATCCAAATATTCAATAATATTTTTTAAATTGGTCAAATAGTCAAATGCTTCCTGGGGGCTGTTTAAATCCGGCTCACTTACAATTTCAAGCAAAGGAACTCCCGCGCGGTTAAAATCCACCAGGCTTGAGTTTGATTCATGGATAAGCTTGCCGGCATCTTCTTCCAGGTGAACACGGGTAATGCCGATACGTTTTATTTTATCCCCGCTGAGTATATCCAGATAGCCGTTGCGCGATAGGGGCAAATCAAATTGCGAAATCTGGTAATTTTTCGGCAAATCCGGATAGAAATAGTTCTTCCGGTCAAATTTAGTATGCTCTTGTATCTGGCATGAAAAGGCCAGGGCTAACTTAATCGCGAAACCCAGAGCTTGCTTGTTGTAAACCGGCAGTGTACCGGGAAATCCCAGGCACACCGGACAAACTCCGGAATTGGGGGCCTGGCCAAAATCAATCGCGCAACCGCAGAATGCCTTGGTTTTAGTTTTTAACTGCAGGTGAACTTCCAAACCGATAACTGCCTGGTATTTCATAGCCGTGGTTTAATTTTGTGCCATTGAGTACTCTGTTCAAATGCATGAGCCAGCCTGAAAAGCATCTCTTCGTTAAACGGCTTAGCCATGATCTGCAGGCCTACGGGAAGGCCGTTTTTGGTAAACCCGCAGGGGATAGATATTGCCGGTATCCCCGCTAAATTTACGGATATAGTATATATATCCGAGAGGTACATTTGCAAAGGGTCAGCCGCTTTTTCACCAATCCTAAAAGCAGGGGTGGGTGAAGTAGGGCCGACAATACAATCAAAATCGTTAAAAACCGTATCAAAATCATTTTTTATAAGAGTACGTACCTTTAAAGCGCGCAAATAATACGCATCATAATACCCATGGGATAAAGCGAATGTTCCTAAGATTATCCTGCGTTTGGCCTCTTCCCCGAATCCCTGCGCCCGGGTCTTCTTATACATTTCAATAAGATTATCTGACTTGGCGCGGTAACCGTATTGGACTCCGTCAAACCTGGCCAGGTTTGAACTGGCTTCGGCGGTAGCAACAATGTAGTAAACCGGAACAGCGTATTGCGTATGCGGCAGGCTTACCCGGCTGGAAACAGCTCCTAAAGATTTAAGCTTGTTTACCGCCTCTTCGATAATAAGCTTGACCTCCGCGTCCATCCCTTCAATAAAATATTCCTTGGGAATGCCGATTCTTACCCCTTTGATATCCTTGCCTAAACTATCAGTGTAATCCGGCACGCATTGATTTACCGAAGTTGAATCATTAGGATCATAACCCGAGATAATCCGGGTCAATATCGCAGCGTCTTCTACATCTTTTGTGATCGGGCCGATCTGATCGAGGCTTGAAGCAAAAGCAATTAATCCAAAACGCGAAACCCTGCCGTAAGTCGGTTTTAACCCCACCACCCCGCAGAAAGACGCCGGTTGGCGTATTGAGCCGCCCGTATCGGAACCCAGGGCCCAAACCGCTTCATCGCCGGCCACGGCAGCGGCAGAACCTCCCGAAGAGCCTCCGGGAACACATTCTAAATTCCAAGGGTTACGCGTCGGGCCAAAACAAGAATTTTCTGTGGATGAACCAAAAGCAAATTCATCCATATTCGCTTTCAAAGGAAAAATACTTCCTCCGGAACTCTTTAATTTACCGATTACTTCCGCATCGTACGGCGGACGGAAGTTGCAAAGGATTTTTGAACAACATTCCGTATTTAATCCTTCGGTACAAATATTGTCTTTGATTGTTATCGGCAGGCCGGCCAAGAAACCATTGTCCCGCGGATTTAAACCGAAATCATCATTGGGCTTGAACCTGGCGTAAGCCTTAAGCTTAGGTTCAACCGCCTGTATGCGCGCATAAAGCGCATCCAGTATATTCTTAAGAGTAATCTGCCGGTTTTTGAGTTTGTCCAGTAATTCGTGGGCTGTAAGCTGATTTAATTCCATGGTTATTCGATTATTTTCGGGACGCTGAAGAAATTCCCATTTTTGCTTGGAGCATTTTCCAGGGCTTTATCGGCAGATAAGCAAATACGCGGTTTATCTTCCCTTAAAACATTGCTTATAGGCAAGATGTGGCTGGCAGGTTTAACCTGAGCCGTATCCAAAACACTCAGCTTGTCTATAAAACCCAAGATATCATGCAATTGCAGGGATAATTTTTCCAATTCAGCAGGCTGTAATTCGATCCGCGCCAAATGCGCGACTTGTTCGACAGTTTTTTTATCTATTGCCATCTTCTCTCCGTTTGAAAAATATTTTAACATCCTTTATTTCAAAAGTCAATGAGCACTTGGCTTACGAGCACGACAGTGCGAGTAAGCCAATGTGCGAATTGATCCCCGCACGACTATAAAAAGGTTAAGCAAGGGGATAGAATGAGCACTTGGCTTACGAGCACGACAGTGCGAGTAAGCCAATGTGCGAATCAAGCACCTTATAGTTTTTATCTAGCGAAGTCCTTGCGAGCTTTAGCGAGCAAGGGCAAGCGTTTTATAGTTTTTATCTAGCGAAGTCCTTGCGAGCTTTAGCGAGCGAGGATGATCTTGCGCTTGCCCATTTTAAGTTGACAAAGAGAATAAAACCTGTAAAATACTACTAATTAACTTTACTAAATATAGAAAAAGACTATGAAATTAAAACCAAAATACTATTTAAACAAAGAAAACCAATTCGTTATTGAAAATTATAACTACGCGAAGCCTTTCGCAAATTTCTTCCCCGGGATTGCCGGAAAATACGGTATCCCCATGTGGATTTTCTATGTTAACCGCGGCCAATGTATCTCCAGTTTCGGGATCAAAGATAAAGACCAGGCGATCCTTGAATTCTTCCCGGCAAATAAATCCTGGCAGCTTGTCTCAACCCAGGGCTTCCGCACATTCATTAAAATTAAAACCCCAAAAGGGCCGCTTTATTATGAACCCTTTCATAACGGGTATATAAATCTAAGGTATCAAATAACCAACTCTATGCGCATAGATTCAAGCCGGCTTATTATAGAAGAAGATAACCTTACTTTGGGGGTTAGGAGCAGGGTAGAATATTTTGACATACCTAATGATGCTTATGCCGGATTAAGCCGCACGGTAACCATTGAGAACACCGGCAAGAAAAATAAATCCATGCAACTTATTGACGGCCTGCCTCAGGTTGTCCCTTTCGGAACGCACAATTTCTTCTTAAAAAAACTCGGCCGGACTATTGAAGCATGGATGAACGTTGACAACCTGGACAATGACATCCCCTTTTACAAACTTGAGGTTGATCCTGCCGACCGGCCGGAAGTGATACATATCGAAGGGGGAAATTTTTACCTTGGTTACCATTTTAAAGGCTCCAAACCGGAGATCATCCGCCCCATTGTTGACCCGGAAGCTGTTTTTGGCTCCGCAACTGATTTTTCCTACCCCGCCCAATTTCTGACTGCCCCCAGGTTCTTATATCCGGCAAAACAAATGACTAAAAGCAAAACTCCCGGCTCCCTTCTTTTGATGAACCTGGATCTGGAGCCCAAAGAACAAAAAACATTTTACTCGATAATCGGCCAGGCGCGCAATATTAAGACCTTAAATACTTTAGTTCCCAAGATTACCAGGCTTGGCTATATAGAAAAGAAATTAGACGAAAACCTTGGGCTTGTCCATAAATTAAAAGAAGGAATTCTCACTAACAGCAGTTCCCGGGAATTCAATCTATACGCCGGGCAGACTTACCTGGATAACATTATGCGCGGCGGTTACCCGGAAATTTTTAAATCCGGACTGGTTTTTTATCTTTATTCGCGCAAACACGGCGACCTGGAAAGAGACTATAATAAATTCCAACTGCAGCCCAACTATCTCTCGCAGGGCAATGGAAACTACCGGGACATAAACCAGAACCGGCGCAACGATTGCTGGTTTAACCCCGAAGTAAAAGACGAAAATGTGGTCTTTTTTATGAATTTATTACAGGCTGACGGTTTTAACCCCCTGGTAATAAAACCTGACAGTTTCCTGCTTAAAGAAGGCCTTAATTTAGATGGACTGCTGAAGTCAATAGCCAAAAAAGATGATATTGAAAAACTCGGCGCTTATTTAAAGACGCCCTTTACCCCGGGGGAGCTGATCTTCTTTGTCGAGGAAAATAAGATCTCGCTGAATGTTTCTTACGATGATTTCCTTGAAGTGATCCTGTCTTCTTCTTCAAAAACCCAGGAGGCAGAACATGCGGAAGGATATTGGACTGACCATTGGACCTATAATTTGGATTTAATCGACAGCTACCTGAGAATTTACCCGGAAAAATTTAATGAATTATTTTTTGAAAAGAAAGTTTTTACTTTTTATGATAACCCTGAACTGGTCAGGCCTCGCAGCGAAAAATATATGCTCTATAACGGTAAGCCCCGGCAATTGCATTGCCTGGGACTGGATGGCGTAAAAAAAGAGACCCTGCGTAAACGCCCAAACAACCCGCATATCTTAAGAACGCAAAACGGCAGCGGCGAAATTTATTATACCACGCTTATTGGCAAGCTTCTGTGCCTGTCAGCCAATAAACTGGCTTCCCTAGACCCCTGTGGCTGCGGCATTGAAATGGAGGCAGGAAAACCTAACTGGTTTGATTCGCTTAACGGGCTGCCTGCCCTATTTGGGTCATCAACCTGCGAAACCTTTGAACTTAAACGCCTGCTTAAATTAATCAAGGGGGCTTTAGAAAATTCTCAAGTTAATGAAATCGAGCTTGCCGAGGAAATAGCTGAATTTATTAAACAGCTCTCTGTTATCATGGCCGAAGAAGACTTTTCCTACTGGGATAAAAGCAATACAATAAAAGAAGCTTACCGGCTCAATAGCCGCCTTGGTTTTTCAGGCAATCTGGTATATTTGCAAAACAAAGAACTCATCTCTTTCTTAAATGCCGCTTTAAATAAAGTTGAAGCCGGCCTGAACAAGGCATTCAATAAGGTGCAGGGAACTTACAATTCATATTTTATCAATGAAGTTATTGAATTTGACATAGGCAAAGACCATTACATAAAACCCAGGAAATTCGCCCAAAAGCCGGCCCCTTTATTCCTGGAAGGACAAATGCACGCATTAAGGTTATCCCGGGATATTAACCAGGCTGCCGGTATTTATAAAGCTACAAGAAAAAGCGCGCTTTTTGATAAGAAATTACTTATGTATAAAGTAACCGCCCCATTAGAAAGTATGCCGAAAGAGATCGGCAGATGCCGGATATTTACCCCGGGATGGCTGGAGAATGAATCCATCTGGCTGCATATGGAATATAAATATATACTGGAATTGCTTAAAACCGGCCTGATTAAGGAATTTTACGCGGAATTCAAGAATGTCCTCATACCTTTCCAGGACCCGCAAAGATATGGGCGCAGCATCCTGGAAAATTCTTCTTTCTTAGCAAGCAGCGCTTTCCCGAACAGCAATTTACATGGCAATGGCTTTGTAGCCAGATTATCCGGTTCAACCGCGGAATTCCTGCAAATCTGGTTGATCATGAACACCGGAACCGAGCCATTTTATTTAGACAATAACAAACAGCTTAACCTGTCCTTTAAACCCATTCTGCCGAATTGGTTATTTGACCGTCAAGGCAGGTATTCTTTTAATTTCTTAAGTTCTATCCGCTTGACTTATTATAACCCCGGGAAAAAAGACACTTTCGGGAAAAACAAAGCCGAAATATCCAAGATAATCATTTTTGAGAATGGCACTCCTACGCAGATAAGCGGCGCAACCATCCCTTCGCCTTACGCTCAAAAAATAAGGTCCCGCCAAATCCACAAAATTGATATATACCTAAAATAAAAAATCAGGCCGGATAACAGGCGCCAGGTTAGTATTTAAAATTTACGGCGATAATAGGCCCGGAAAATATGCGCGGTATCTATGGTGAGCAAGCTTCCTCCCGTAGGATCATACAGCCTTCCGAAGGAGCTGGAATTTCCTTCGCCGTATTGGATGGTGAGCTCGTCATCTTTTGAAGGAAGATACCTGAACTCTCCGAAGAAATTATGGTGGCCGGAAGTTTTAGTATTCCCCTGGTTAACAAGAACGGGATTTTTCCACATCGAATAAGTGTACCTAAGCGCCAGGCCTGTCTTTTTAGTCGGCTCATATACCATTTGCAAGCCTATATGGTTCATGGTATCCGAGTTCTGCCCCGCCATCTTAAATTCGTTATAAGTATAATCCATGTAGATGTTTACTTTATCAACCGGGGAGAAATCAAGGCCGGCTTTATAGATATTATAGAAAGGATACGGCGCTTGCTCAAAAATACCCTGGTCAAAAAGGAACCTGTTCCACCCTCGATAAGTGTTGCCATTTTCAGAAAAAATCCTGCTTAATTCCGCGCTGTTAAAGACCCCGTTGGGAAAATTGCCGTAAGCAAGATAGTAATCATTGGTCCTTTCCCACACCAGGTTTGCTTTCAGGTATTCTTCAAAGGCATATTCCAAACCGAGCGATCCGGTCTTTAAGCTGGGGTCCGCCCCGTCAGGGACAGCGGTATTAGCCAGCCCGATGCCGGTATCAGGGTCTATATCAAAAGGGTCGATCCCTGCTTTGGTTTTAGGCAGGTTATGATAAAGCAGCAATCCCCTTAAGGTCAGCTTATCGATTGGCTTAAACATCATTTCGTCGCGCACTACAGTTTCTACGTATTTGCCGTTTGTTTTATGCACATTGCGTACATCAAAAAGATTAGCGGCGCTGTCCTCATAAAAAGCCTCGATCCTGAAACCAAGCACGCTTCTGCCTGAATCAATACCATCCCCTATCCTGGTGGCATTTAAAGCCTCTTCATCCATATAAGCCGAGCTTAACCCCGGGCTGAAATAACCAAAAGGCTTCCGGAAAGATATATGCCTTGACCAAAAAACGTCATCGCGGGTATCCTTGTATTCAGAGAGCGCCGAATCAAAACCTTCATCCATGCGCGCGACAAAAAATTTGCTCTTCATCATGAATGTTTCTTCCTTGTCTTTTTTACTCTCATTATACGCGTCTGTCAGAGAAATAATCTCTTTCTGGGGGTAGCGGTTGACAACCGTAAAATAATAAGCGTTTCCGCGAGCCTCGGATTTATACTGTGAATCGGTTTGGTCATAATAAGACTGCGAGGTGAGCAGCTCCGCCTGTGTTTTAACGCCTTCGATGATCTCATAGCTTAAATCCGCTCCGCCGACATAGTTTTGGCTGTCGGCCTTATACTTATCATATACATTCAGGCCGGTACGGCTGGTAAAGGTTCCCCCCAGGGAAAGATTGTCTAAAGCATAGTGCTTAAACCTGCTGGCGGTAATATAGTTGTCCACTTCTCCATAGTCCTGCCATAAATCCTTGGGCGTTGCTACGGTGGTGCTAAATGATGTTTCATCGGGAGCCCCCATAGTAAAAGAGAAACCGCGCAAAGCGGTAAGATATTTTCCGGTACTATCGCGGACATTAGAAAAAGTATCATCCCAGAACCCTTTAGTGAAATCAACTGGGACCGCTCCTGAATTAAGATTGCCGGGGCTGTATCTTTTAAGCCAGGGGCTGGCTGCCCACCAAATATGGTGATTAGTAATACGCAAGGGGTCATCTGATAGGAAGGCTTGGTCCTGATAAGCGATAGGAAAAACGCGCAGTTTCAGCCCGCCATCCCCGTTTGCGTAGTCAAACCACATCTCCCTTACCGGCTGAAACTCATTGTTGATCTTTAGGGCCGGCACGCTTATTGAATCCGCCGGAAAAAACGCTCCGTTAGCGGTAAAATGGTCGGTACTGCCGTTTTTCACCTTTAATTCAGGAATAGCGAAAGTATTGCCAAAAACCTTGGAGTAAACCGTATTGTTTATAGTATAGCCGGTATTGGACCAGTACCTTAGCTCTATCTCTACAGGATCACCAAAAGCGCTGGTCACGGTTATCTTTTCACTTTTACCGGTAAAGCTCCAGGGGTCAACAGTTACGTTAGTGTGGAAGTTAACCCCGGATTTATTTTCCGTGTCCAGGTTTACCGATAAGCTGTCATAAACGCGCGTGTCAAAGGTATTAAACCTGTTATCATAAGCATTTTCGGAAAGCACCCTGAAGTTTTTCTCGTTTAAATCATAATTAGCGCGTTTCCAGATGAAATCTTTAGGAGTAGCGCCGGCAGAAAGCAACATCTCTCCGCTCAAACGTAACCCACCTAGAAGGATTCCATTATGTCTCTCCCTGTCCAACTGGTCAATTTCCCCTTCAACAAAACCATCCACTTTTTTCCCCGCGACTTCTTTATCTAAATTATTCTTCTCTAAGCTTTCCAGGCTTGTTAAAACATTGGACATGGCCTCGTTTTTTGATAAAACCGGCTCCTCCTGCTCTTTAATCAAAGGCGCCTTTTGCCAGGCCTGCTCCGCCATATCATCTTCATAACCTAACTCTTTGTTTATTTTAGCGATATACTCTCTGGCTTGCTGATTTTGCGGGTCGATTGAAAGGACCTTGCTGAATTCCGAAAAAGCATCGTTAAATTTATCCTGGATATAATAAACCTTTGCTATCTCGGAAAGATAATCCACCTCCATGCCCTGGCCAAAGGCAAGAGTAGTGTATAAAAATAAGAACGCCAAGGAAGCCGGCGCTATAGTTTTATATAAACGAAGAAACTTAAACATAGTGTTGCATTATATATAAATTCCTATTTTGTGTCAATATAATATAAAGGGGAGATACGGATAAAATTTTATCTCATCCGTAAGATGATTATTTTTAAGGAGTTAGATTAAAACTTACGGCGGTAATAAGCGCGAAAAATATGCGCTGTATCAATAGTAAGCAACGTACCCCCATAAGGGTCAAGGGTCATATTGCCCAAATTGCTGGTATTACCTTCTCCGTATTGGAGGGTGAATTCATCGTCTTTTGAGGGCATGTACCTGAATTCACTGAAAAAATTATGGTGGCCAAGAGGGTTGGTTTCTCCCGCGACCAGGCGATCGGTATCCTGCCATCTGGAATATGTATATTTAAAAGCCAGGCCAATCTTCTCGCAAGGCAGGTAAGTCATTTCAATACCCACGTGATTCATGCTGTCCGAATTTTGCCCAGCGCTTTCAAATTCATTACGCGTATAATCAAGGTAAACTTCCATCCTGTCTAAAGGCTGGATCTTCAACCCCGTCTTAAAAACATTATAAAATTCATAAGGGGCCTGGGGGAAAACCCCCTGACTGAAAAGAAACGGGTCGCGGAAACGATAAAGGTTACCATTCTGGGTAAGAGTCCCGAAGAGCGTGGTATCATTTCTTAATGTATTGCTCGGGAAACCGTCATAAGCCAGGCTATAATCATTAGTGCGTTCATATATACCATCCAGGCTTAACCAGTCAAAAAAATCATAGTTAAGCCCGAAAGAGCCGGTTTTAAGAGTAGGGTCATTGCCGTCCGGAACCGCGGAATTATTAAAAAACTTTCCCGTATTGCCATCATAGATAAACGGGTCAACTCCGGCTATTGTATGCGGAAGCTTTTGGTAAATACCCAGGGCTTTAGCGCTAAGCTTATCCGTAACCATGATCATCAATTCATCGCGCACAACATTTTCAATAAATTTTCCGTTAACATTATGCACGTTACGCACATCAAAAAGATTGGATAATCTATTTTCCAGAATGGTCTCAACTCTGAAACCCCAGACATTCCTGCCTATATCAATTCCATCTCCAATCCTGGTAGCATTAAGTTCGTCCCATTTGGTAGCATTCTTATACAAACCGGAAGAATAATAACCAAACGGCCTGCGGAAATGGATATGCCTGCTCCAGAAAGTATCCTGACGGGTATTATGATAATTGGATAAGGAAGAATCAAACCCTTCATCCATGCGGCTGGCAAAAAACTTGCTTTTAACCAGGAAGGTCTCGGCCTTATCCAGCGTTATTTCGTCATAGCCGTATTTTAAATCCATAATGCTTTGCTGCGGATAACGGGTGATAAACGAAAAGTAATACGCGTTCCCGCGGGATTCAGTTTTGTAAATGGAATTAGTCTGGTCATAAAATGATTTTGAACTTAATACCTCTGCCTGGGCTTTTAAACCGTCAGCGAACTCATACCCTAAATCCAGGCCGCCTACGTAATTCTGGCTGTCCAGCTTATTATTATCATCAACCTTAAACCCTAAACGGCTGGTAAGTGTTCCGCCGACCATAAAATTTTCAGCCAAATAATGCTTAAGGCGGCTGGCGGTAATCAGGTTATCCACCTCTCCATAATCCTGCCAGAGGTTTTTGGGTGTGGCAACCGTGGTATCAAAATTTGTTTCATCCGCTGGCTTAAATGAAAACGAGAACCCGCGCAAGGCAGTCAAATATTTACCAGTAGAATCCTTTGATAAGAACGAAAGCGAATCATCCCATAAACCTTTAGTGAAACTGGGAAGAGGAGTATCGGCGGAATTAAAATTACCAGGTTTATAGCTGCGTAACCATGGGCTGTCCTGCCACCAGATATGATGGTTAGTTATCCCCATTGGATCATCAGATGTGTAAGCCTGATCCTGGTAAGCCATGGGGAAAACGCGGAATTTTACCTGGTCATTAAAATAATCCAGCCACAACTCGCGTAAAGGCTGGAACTGCCGGTGAATTTTCATTTCCGGTATGTCAAAAGTAGCCGCGGTAAATCTATTACCGGTTGCCGTAAGAGGAGAAGTCCTCTCGTCATCTACTTTAATCTCCGGAATCTGGAAAGTATCCCCTAACCTTGAAGTATAGGCGGTTTGATTGACCACATGGGCTGTATTTGACCAATACAAAAGCTGTATTTCCGCAGTGTCACCGTTTGAACCGGTGATGGTAGTCGTATCGGCCTTGCCAACAAAGCTCCAGGGGTCTACAGTAATATTGGAATGGAAATTAAAACCTTCTTTATTTTCAGTATCCAGGTTTACGCTTAAGGAATCATAAACCCGCGGGTCAAAAGTATTGAACCTGCTATCAAATGCCGCATCCGAGCTCATACGGAAGCTTTTTGATTTCTCATTTAAATCAAAGTTAGCCCGCTTCCAGATAAAATCATCCGGAGTAACTCCAAAACTAAGCTGCATGTCTCCGCTTACCCTTAACGGCCCTGCCTTAAAACCTCTTTTTTCCTCATCTTTCTTTTCAATATCCCGCGCTGGAGCGTAGGCGGGCAACCAGGTTGGTTCAGGGCTCTTTAAATTATTAAGCGTTTCATCCATTGCTTCTTCTTTTGACAACACGGGCTTCTGAACCTGATTAACCATGGGGGCCTCTTTGGGAATAGGCCGTTTTCCTGTTTTGCGCAGCTCCCCATCGAATATTTTATTGATGTATTCTTTAGCCTGTTGATTATCCGGCTCAATCGCAAGCACTTTGGTAAACTCTGAAAGAGCATCCTCAACCTTGCCTTGAAGGTAAAAAATCTTTCCTAGCTCGCAAAGAGATGCTGCTTCCGGGGTTTGGCTGAACGCAGGAGTAAAGTACAAAAATAAAAGCGCTAAAGAAATTAGCGCCGTGGCTATATATATATATTTTTGTTTAAACATAGATGTTAATATTATATACAAAACTCACGATATGTCAATAATTATGTCAATAAAAAAGCCAGGCGGGTTTGCCACCTGGCTTTAAGGTAAAAAACAGCAATAATTAACCCACTTGCCCCTCTAATTTTTCAGTAGCGGTAAGCCGGATACTCAAGGTATGCACAAAAACAACGAGAAAAAACTTTCCTTTGTTCACTGCCAGCAGGCTCCCCTTGACTTTACAAAAGAAATGCTCTCTTTTCTCCAGGGTATTTCTTTCCTTCAGAACATAAAGATACGGGGCTGGTTTTTCTACATCAGCTTTTTCGACTTGTTTTACGATACAGCCAAAATGCCTTCGCACCACGCTGTGAACGCCTTCTTTATCGGTTACCTCGGAACTGGCGATCACCCTGCGGCTTCTGTCGGGGGAGGTCAAATTCTTATAAAGTAAATCCCGCATATCTTCCTTTAAAATTAGCTGGATTGCCAATTGGCAATCCAGCTCCCCTTCGTGGCTAGTGGGGATAATAGTGAAACTAGAATTACAAGACAATTATGCAATTAAAAAAAGGCCATTTCAATAGGAAATGGCCTTAAAAAGAAAGCGGTTGCTTTAGATATCGACGAAGGATTTAATTACTTGGGTTTTTTAAAATACAGGCGGGGTTCCTTGCCTTGGAGTATTCTCAAAAGATTGGATTTATGACGGATAAGCACAAAAACACAAAGTATAATGCCGGCAGCTGTCAATAGAGCCGGCTGTTTAAAGAACAGGATAGAAACCGGCAGGGCAATTGCGGCTGCAATCGAGGCCAAAGAAACTATCCTTGAAACCATAAAGACGGCCATCCAGGTTAATACCAGTATACTTATTACCATACTTAACCCGGGTAATCTTAAAGCCAACCCAAGCAAGACGCCAAATGTAGTCGCGATGCCCTTGCCGCCTTTAAATCTAAGAAAAATAGTCCAGTTATGCCCGCAAATAGAACATAAACCCATGATAATACGCAGATTTTGACTCTCTAATAAAATAGTTTTACCGGAGAATAAATCTCCCAGGAAAACAACTACTATGAAACCTTTCAGGATATCTAACAATAAAACCGCAATTCCCGGGCCCTTGCCCAGGGCGCGCATGGCATTAGTCGCGCCAACATTACCTGAACCAATTTTGCGTATATCAACACCCTTAAGAATCCTGCCAAAAAGATAGGCTGTGGGTATTGAGCCTAACAAATAACTAATTATTAAGGCGGCGATTATCCAAGGCATATAAGATTTTAAACCCTCTTTTTACGTAATCTATCCCTGAAATAACGGTAAAGATTACCGCAATCCACCATATAAAAACAGCTAATTCATATTGCAACAATAGGCAAACCACTGAAAACATTTGAAAAGTGGTAGTAAGCTTGCCCCATTTTGTAGGATGGACATCTATGGACTGCTTAACCATATAAATGACCACCGCCCCCATTATGATAATTATATCCCTCGATATAACTATGAAACTTACCCAAAGCGGGAATTTTAACGCGAGCCTGCTTATAGGTGATAAAAATATAAAAGCGCTCATCAGCAAAAGCTTATCTCCCAGGGGGTCTAAAATCAATCCCGCCTTTGACTGCAGCTTGGCTTTTCTGGCGATAAAACCATCCAGTCCATCGGAAATAACCCCTAGAATAAATATAACCAAAGCCAGGATTCTTAAAAATTGCCTATCGGGAGTATAATACACAAGGCAGGCAATAAAAAATGGCACGCTTAAAATACGGAAGGTTGAGATTTTATTCGCTATATTCATTTAATCATCCTTATGCGGTGTATCGGCCAATAAATAACCATGGCCTGGCCAAGTAAATTCTTTTTGGGCACAAACCCCCAGTAACGGCTGTCCTTGGAAGAAAGAGAGTTGTCGCCTAAAACAAAATAGGAATCTTTCGGCACAACAATTTTTTGCCCCTCCGCGGCGAAATCCCCCCTGTTATAGTAGTATATCTGTTTAAAAATAGGCTCTTCCACGGGCAAATCGTTAATATAGATTGAACCGCCTTTAATCTCCACGGTTTCACCCGGCAGCCCGACTAATCTCTTGATAAAATCTTTATTTTTATCCTCCGGGTAAATAAAAACTACTACTTCTCCTCTTTTCGGTTCTCTTAAAGCCGGCAGATAAAAATCAAGCAACGGTATCTTGGCGCCATAAATAAATTTGTTTACTAATATCAGGTCTCCTTCCTGCAAGGTCATACGCATTGATCCAGTGGGAATCTTAAAAGCCTGGACCACGAATGTACGTATAACCATGGCCAGCAAGAAAGCTATAATAATAGATTCAACCCAATCACGTAATACAGATTTCTTTTTTAAACTCATATTTTTAATACCTCCAGAAATGCCTCTTGCGGGATCTCAACCTTGCCAAACTGCTTTAATCGTTTCTTGCCTTTTTTCTGTATATCCCAGAGCTTGCGTTTACGGGTAATGTCCCCTCCGGAACATTTACTCGTTGCGTGTTTTCCAACCGGCCTGACCTTTTCGGAAGCCAGGATCTGGCTGCCTATGGCCGCCTGGATAACCACTTCAAACAACTGGCGGGGAATCAGTTCTTTTAATTTAGTTACTAAAAGATGGGCGCGTGAAACCGCCTTTTCTTTAAACATCAGAGATGAAAAAGCGTCACAGGCCTGGCCGTTTAATAATATATCAAGCTTGACCAATTTCGTCGGCACATATTCTTTAAATTCATAATCCATAGAGCCGTATCCGCGGGTAATCGATTTAATCCGGTCATAAAAATCAACGATTATTTCAGAAAGAGGAACCTGAAAGATCACTTTTACCCGGTCTTCGCTCAAATACTCATTTGAAACAAATACCCCTCTTCGGGATTTTGTAAAATCACATACCGCTTCAATGGAATCAACCGGGACAATCATTAAAAGGCTCGCATAAGGCTCCTGCGCTTCCGCGATGTCCTGGGAGGCGCAAAGTTTAGCCGGGGTATCCACTTCGATAAGTGAGCCGTCCTTGGTTTTTATACGGTAAACTACGTTTGGGACAGTAAGGATAAGGTTCAGATTGTATTCACGCTCAAGGCGTTCCTGGACAATCTCCATATGCAAAAGCCCCAGAAAACCGCAGCGAAACCCCGTCCCGAATGATTGGGAATTCTCCGGTTCAAACACAAAAGAGGCATCGGAAAGCTTTAATTTATCCATAGCATCGCGTAATTCCGGAAAATCAGCCGGGTTAACCGGATAGATGCCGCAAAAAACCAAAGGCTTGACCTTACGGTAACCCGGCAAAGCAACGGAGCAGGGATTCTTGGGATCGGTAATCGTGTCGCCAATAATCACTTCCCGGGGGTCACGCATGTTCGCGGTAAAGTAACCGACTTCGCCGCAGGTCAGGGAATCGACGGCTGTATATTTCAAATCTTTAAAGACTCCCAGTTCTTCAATTTTATAGATTTTACCCGCATGGAACATTTTTAACTGGGTTTTAGGAGTAATCTGCCCATCAATAACTTTTACAAAAACGACCACTCCCTTAAAAGCGTCAAAACGGCAATCGAAAATTAAAGCCTTAAGCGGTTCATCGATTCCTCCTCCGGGGGCGGGGATTGTTTCAACGATCCTGTCTAAAATATCAATAACCCCCCTACCTTCTTTCGCTGATGCCAGGATGATCTCCTCTTCTTTAAATCCAAGGACAGTTTCTACCTGAGCCTTGACGCGCGCTACATCGGCGGAAATCAAATCAATCTTATTAATTACCGGAATAACCTGGAGGTTATTTTCCAGCGCCAGGTAATAATTGCCTACGGTTTGGGCTTCTATGCCCTGGCCGGCATCCACCACAAGTATGGCGCCTTCACAGGCAGCTAAAGATTTGGAAACTTCATAAGTAAAGTCCACGTGCCCCGGCGTATCAATTAAATTAAGGATGTACTCTTTATTGAATTTCTTAGAGAAATAATTTAACCTGACCATGGAAGCCTTGATGGTTATGCCGCGTTCTTTCTCCAACTCCATGTCATCAAGAAGCTGGTCTCCTTTGTGACGGATGTCAACAGCTCCGGTAAGTTCCAGGATCCTGTCGGCCAGAGTAGATTTACCGTGGTCAATGTGAGCGATAATTGAAAAGTTCCTAAGCAGGGCTCTATCCATTTTCTTTGCATAACTCCAGCATCTTCTCTACAACCCCTTCTATGGAAAGCTCCGTAGTATCGATATAAACCGCATCTACGGCCTTGCGTAATGGGGAAACCTCCCGGTTGGAATCAATTTTATCCCTGTTAGCCAGGTCTTTAGCTACATCAACTTCGGCGACATCCTGGTTTAACCCCTTTAATTCTTTGAAACGCCTGTTCGTGCGTACCTGTGAAGAAGCATCAATAAAAAACTTTTTCTGGGCATCAGGAAAAACTACCGTGCCTATATCCCTTCCCTCTAAAACACAATCACCCTTGCGCCCAAGTTCTCTTTGCAACTTGACCAGCACCTGGCGGACCCCTTTAATTTTAGAAACATCGGAAACAAACCTGGTAATCCCGGGTTGGCGTATATCCAAAGAAACATCCCTGCCGTCAAGAAAAACGCTTAACGAACCATCATGGTTGCTACGTAAATCTATTTTTGCTTTTAAAGCCAGCTCGTTGATTTTATTCTCATCATTAACATCGATGTTATTTTCCAATACCTTCAAAGTCAATGCCCTATACATCGCACCGGTATCTATATAAAGAAAACCTAATCTTTTAGCCAGGATCTTGGCTACCGTACTCTTGCCGGCTCCGGCTGGACCGTCAATGGCAACAATCATCCCAGTTTCTCTCTTTTTTTATTGGCGGCTGAAAGAATATTTACTAATAGTTTTTTGTTTTTGTTTCTCAAGGCAAGTTTTAAAACGGCAAGCTTGGCCTGGAAGGCTGATATAGAAGACAACAAGTTCCTCCGGTTGCTTAAAAAAACTTCGCTCCAAAGATTGGCGTCTGAAGCCGAAATTCGCGTGGAATCCTTTAACCCTCCGGAACTTAAACTCAAATATTGCTCCGGGATACAACCCATAAGGGAAAAGGCGGCGGCGTGCGGCAGGTGGCTGGTAAAAGCTAAAATCCGGTCATGTTTTTCCGGGGAAAGAATGACTACCCTGCTGCCTAATCTACGCCAGAGAAGAACAACTTTTTTCAAAGTTTTTTTATTAGTTTTAGCGTTAGGAGTAATAATACAAATGGAATTCTTGAAAATATCTTTCTGAAGATTAGCCGCCCCCTTCCGTTCCGAACCCGCCAATGGGTGGCATCCGATAAAATTAGGGATAACCGGGTTTATTTTAGAAACAAGTTCCTCTTTAGTACTGCCTACGTCAATAACTATACAATATTTCTTTATCTTTTTTGCGATCTTAAGCGCGGTATTAATGATTGCGTTAACCGGCATTGCCAAGACAACGAGGTCGGCGTCTTTTACCGCGTCCAGAGACCTGCCCACATAATCAATGGCCCCCGATTTCCTGGCTAAGCCGGCATTTTTCTGATGGCGGCTTAATCCGGTAATCCGGGCAACTAAATGTTTTTCTTTTAAAGCCAGCCCCAGGGACCCCCCGATTAAACCGGTCCCGATAATTACTGCCTTATCAAATAGCCGCATTAAATCGTCCTCCCCACAGAATCAGCAATTCCTTTAAGCTCGCCCATAAGGGTAGAAAATTTATCAGGTACAAGCGACTGTTCGCCGTCAGAAACAGCCTCTTCGGGACGGTTATGAACTTCAATAATTAAACCGTCGCAACCGGCGGCAACTCCCGCCTTGGCCAAAGCCGGCACCAATCCCCATTTACCGGCAGCATGCGAGGGATCGACTATAACCGGCAGGTGCGACAACTGCTTGGTAACGGGAATTGCGCTTATATCAAGAGTATTGCGCGTAGAATCCTCAAAGGTACGTATTCCCCTTTCGCAAAGAATCACCGAAAAATTCCCTCCGCTTAATATATACTCAGCGGACATAAGCATATCCTTAACGGAAGAAGCCATCCCGCGCTTTAAGAGCACGGGTTTCTTGGTAGCCCCAACCTCTTTTAACAAATTAAAATTCTGCATATTCCGGCAGCCAATCTGCAGGATATCAACATAATCAGCCATCATTCCCACATCACGCGGGTCCATTACTTCGCTTACTGTGGCTAAATTTAATTCAGAGCCTACCTCCCTAAGCATCTGCAGGCCTGCTTTACCTAATCCCTGAAAACTGTAAGGAGATGTCCTGGGCTTAAAAGCCCCTCCGCGCAGCACAGTTGCGCCGGCTTTCTTTACCTGGCTGCCAATTTCAAACAAGCGGTCGATATTCTCAATCGAGCATGGCCCGGCCATAACCACTAAAGCCTTGCTACCTATTTTTACCCCCTTGCCAAGGTCAATTACCGAATCCTCTTTTTTGAACTCACGGGAAACCAGCCGGTATGGAGCAAGCACGGGGATGACTTTCTCAACTCCGGGAAAGACCTCTAAGGGGGTAACCCGCAAGACATCTTCCGGGCCGATGACCCCGATAATTGTCCTCTCTGAACCCTTAGAAACATGAGGAGTCAGGCCTAATCCCTTTACCTTCTCAATAATATGGTTAACTTCTGCTTCGGTAGCCTGCGGCCTTAGAACAATAATCATTAGATTTTCTCCTAATTAACGCCGGGTATCCGCTAAGCGCGGGGTGTTAATACTTTTCTTAAAACACGGATAAATCTTTCATTTTCTTTTTGAGTGCCGATAGTTACGCGGATAAAATCTTTTAAGCCATATTGTTTCATGTCCCGGACAATTACTCCAAATTTAAGCATAGCTCTAAAAACTTCCAAGCTATCTTTTCCCGTATCAACCAGAATAAAATTCGCCACCGAAGGCAGGTAACCAAGCCCCATCCCGGAAAGCTCCTTATAAATAAAATCCTTACCCGTCAGTACCGCGCTGCGGGCCTTCTTAAGAAAATCCTTATCGTCTAAAGCTGCCAGCCCTGCCTCCTGCGCCAGCATATTAACGTTAAAGGGCTGCCTGACCCTTTCCATGCAAGAAATAAGTCCGCTCTCTGCGACAGCGTATCCCAGCCGTAATCCTGCCAAGCCGTAAGCCTTGGAAAAAGTCTTAAGGATAATAACCTTCTTTTTTCTTCTCAAATAAGACAGGGAATCCGGGTAATCATCAACATCAATAAAGGCATCATAGGCTTCATCAAAAACAACCACTACCGATTCAGGCAGGCCGCCCAGGAAATCGGCGACCTCATATTTAGTTACATATGTGCCGGTTGGGTTGTTGGGGTTAGCGATAAAAACTAATTTTGTTTTTTTATCCACCAGCTTAAGGATCGCGGCAAGGTCATATTTAAAATAACGCAAAGGCGCCTTCTTGATCCTGCGGTCATTGACCTGGGCGATAATTTCATATTCCAGGAATGTCGTATCAGAGGTAACGATATTTTCATCAGGTTCCACAAAAGTCTTAATCACCACATCGATAAGCTCGTCAGAACCATTGCCAAGGATAAAATTACCCGGCTCAAGGGAAAAATACCTGGCCAGGCGCTTCTTCAAATAAAACCCCTGCGCGTCCGGATAACGGTTGATTCCATTCAGGCACTTTTTTATCGCGCTGACCGCTTTGGGTGAAGGGCCAAGCGGATTTTCATTAGAAGCCAGCTTAATTACCTGTTTTAAACCCAACTGCCTCCTGGTTTCCTCAATCGGTTTTCCGGGGACATAAGGCTTTATATTTAGAACACTGTTACGCACCAATTCATTCACTTTATTATCATTCTCCTATAGGGTAAGAACCCAGTATCTTTAAATATGTACATCTGCGTTCCAGCTCTTTTAACGCTTTCTTAATTTTATAATCATCCTGATGCCCTGAAATATCGACAAAGAAGTAATATTCCCAGGCCTTCTTTTTCGACGGCCGGGATTCAATCTTTGTAAGGTTAACTCCATATTTACGGAAAGGCAAAAGCATCTCATACAAAGCGCCCACATGGTCTTTAATTGAAAACAGCAGCGAAGTTTTATCATGCCCTGTGCGGGCCGCGACATTTTTGCCCACCACCAGGAAACGGGTGACATTTTGCAAAGAATCCTGAATGCCGCAAGCCAGGACTTTTAATCCATATACTTTAGAAGCCAAAAGAGAGGCGATAGCCGCGCTGTTTTTCTCTCTTCTGGCCAGTTCAGCCGCGCGGGTAGTACTGGATACGTCTATCAGCTCGGCATCAGGCAGATTTTTTTGCAGCCAGATACGGCATTGGCCAAAAACCTGGGGGTTAGAATAAACCTTATGGATTTTATTCTTCGGGCAACTTGCTAACAAATTATGAGACACATTTAAGATAACCTGCGAACAAATTTTTAGTTCTGAATCTACCAGCATGTCTAAAGTGTGGGTTACCGCTCCCTCGATAGAATTCTCCACGGGCACAACTCCGTAATCCGCCGCCCCTCTTTCTACCTCCAGGAATACTTCAGGGATGCTTCCGCAGGCAACATAATCCATCTGTGAACCAAATCTTTTTAAAGCCGCCAGGTTACTGAAAGAAGCCTGGGGCCCCATATAAGCGATTTTTAAAAGTTTTTCCAAAGCAAGGCTGGCGGACATAATCTCGCGGTATATTGCTTCAAGGGCGCTCTTTTTCAGAGGGCCCTTATTTAAACCGGATATTCTACGCAAAACCTGCATCTCCCTTTCGGGCGAATAAATACATTTACCGGTGTTAATCTTTTCCTTGCCGATATCCTTGGTTGTTTCAGCCCGCAAATTCAATAAATTGATCAGTTTCCGGTCTAGCGCATCAATCTTCTCACGCATTTTGTCCAGGGTCATTTTTAGCCTCCAGATTCTCATCGGGTATCGGTTCAATATCGGTTTTTGCTTCCATTTCCTTTGCCATGGCGTTAAAGTCATCCATTTTAGGAAGATCATCTAAAGACTTCAAACCGAAATGCTCCAAAAACTGCCGGGTTGTGCCGTAAACAAAAGGCCTGCCGGGGATCTTTTTCCTGCCGCAGATACGAATCAAATTTTTGTCCAGGAGGCTTTTCATTACGCCATCGACGTTTACATTCCTTAAAGACTCGATTTCAGCCCTGGTGAGCGGTTGCTTATAAGCGATAATCGCCAAACTTTCAAGGGCAGGCTTGGATAATTTATCGCTGAACCGGCATTTAAATAGTTTCTTCAAGAATGGCGCAAAAACAGTGGAGGTAATCATTTGGAACCCTCCGGCAATTTCAACTATACGCAGCCCCCGGTTTTGAGCTTCGTATTCTGCTTTTAACTCATCAATATTCTTACGCAGGCCGGCTGCGTCCGGAATGTCCAGGACTTTTTTTATCTGTTCCATAGTCAACGGCTTATCCGATGCGAAAATCAAGGCTTCTATGGCTGATTTTAAATTATTCTCTTCCATTATTTAATACGCCTTTGTTTATAAACCAGATTCAATAATTCTTCAGTAGTGGCAACCCGGGCATTTGATTCCAGGACTTTTTTAATCATACCGGAGGCTTCCGCTCTTTTATATTCCAGCTGCAACAATACATCCAAAGCTTCTTCGGATATATCTTTTGCCGCAGACTTCGCCTGCATATCGCGATCCTGGATCAAACCAAATTTACCTACTTTATTTTGCAGCTTGGCCACAATTTCTTTAGCCCTCTGCTCACCTATGCCGGGCAGGGACTTAAGAAAGGCCAAATCTCCTTCATCAATCGCCCTGGCAATCGATGAAATAGGCTTATTCAACGCTCTTAGCGCGGCGCGCGGGCCTATCCCCGAGACAGTAATAAAAACTTCAAAAAAATCTTTCTCTACCTGGTTCAAGAATCCGATTAGTACCGGAAGGCTCTTGGCCTGATCTACCTGGTGATAATGGTAGGTCAACAAGGTAATTTTACCGTCAGAGCCGCAGGACTCATCTATACGCTGCATAACGCAGGCAGGAATAAGCACATCATAGCCAATTCCTCCTAAGTCCAGGACTAAACAATTTGCCCCTTTTTCCGAGATCTTGCCGGTAATCCTAGAGATCATATTCTTGACTTCATAATATAGCTATGCGCTATAGCCAACGCTAACGCGTCAGTAACATCCATATAGGATGGCAATGTTTTCAGGCCTAAAGTACCGGCGACCATCCTCTGAACCTGCGCCTTAGAAGCCAGCCCCTTGCCGACTATCGCCTTTTTTATGCGAGTGGCGCTATATTCAAAAAAAGGAACCTTCCTGTTTGCCGCCGCCAGGCAAATAACCCCTCTTGCCTGGCCTAAAATATAAGATGTTGTGGGGTGCCGGTAATGCGAATATATTTTCTCGAGCACCAGGCAATGCGGAGATGTATCATCAATTAATTTAATAATCCCGCGGTATATTTTTTCCAGCCGTTTCGAAGTATCTTCTTTCGCCCGGGTCTGGATTATTCCCGCTTCAACTAAAACTAAACAATTTCCTTTTACCTGGATCACCCCATAGCCAGTGGTAGCTAAAGCGGGATCAACTCCTAAAATAATCATCCTTCAGAAGCAACCTCATTCATAATTTCATCCGGAATATCAAAATTAGCATAAACCTGCTGCACATCATCATGTTCTTCCAGGGCCTCAACTAAAGCCAGCACCTGCCTTGCTTCGTTTCCCGTAACCTTTACGGAAGAAGATGGTATCATGGTCAATTCAGCATCAACCCATTTAATCCCCTTGTCCTGAAGCGCCTGTTTTACCTTTTCTAAATCCTGAACTGAAGTAAAGATTTCATAGAGATCGTCTTCATGCTTCATGTCTTCAGCCCCGGCATCCAGGACAATATTCATAAGTTCATCTTCCTTAACTGTATCTTTAGCAACTGAAATATAACCTTTTTGCGTGAACATCCAGCTTACTGAACCTGCGCCGGCCATGTTTCCGGCTCGTTTTGACATAATATTTCGCAGCTCGGCAGTTGTGCGATTTTTGTTATCGGTAAGCGAATCAACCAAAATTGCCACGCCTCCCGGGCCATAAGCCTCATACATCACCGCCTCATAAACTACCCCGGGAAGCTCTCCGGTACCCCGCTTAATCGCCATTTTTACATTATCCGAAGGCATATTAGCTTCTTTGGCCTTCTGCATTATCGCGCGCAAACGAGGATTACTATCCGGGTTACCGCCTCCATCCCGGGCTACCACTACAAGCTCTTTAATGATCTTTGTAAAAGTTGCCCCTCTCTTGGCATCAGCTATACCTTTTTTGCCTTTGTTCGTCTTCCATTTTGAATGTCCTGACATAAGTTCCTCCTTTAAGATTTGATACAGTAAACTCTCTTTGCTTACACCCTCGCAAAACACCTGGCGCTAATTGGTATTGCGCCAGTGCGGCCTCGTGGCCGATTTAAAACAGGCAGAATAAGCCGGGTTCTGTCTTGATGCGAGTTTGCGCATCGATTAGTGGCTATTCCTCTCAATCAGCGCGTTACCGAGCTGACTTTAGCAGCTTACCCGAGATTCTCTCCCGCGCTTTCGCGGGAAGCGCGCCGGATCAGCGCTCATCTCCTATTCTACATTGCTCCGCGCAGAGATTGCCTCGTTTCACCTTGCAGCCTTGGGCTGCTACTCGTCTCTGTGGCTCTCCCGTTAAAAAAAATAACGGGCCCTCCACGATTTGTGGCGGGTATCCTCCGTATATCTGCATATACGGGACGGGGGTTACCCGTTGCGCTATCCTCCGGAGCCCGGACTTTCCTCCCTATTTACATAGGGCAGCCACATTCTGCCTGCTCGTTATCAAAGTTTCTTTTATTACCGCTGTCGCCAATTTATCCGCGCAAGTATTCTTTTCACGCGGGATATGCGTAACTATGACTTTTTCAAAACCACCCAAAAGACGCACAGCCCGTTCATGCAAACCTTTTAACCCTTCATGTTTGACTTTATAAAGGCCGTTTATCTGCCTGGCCAGGAGCTGGCTGTCCGTATTAATTTCTAAATTCCCGGCTTTTAATAACATGGCCTCTTCTAACGCATATATTAAAGCGGTGTATTCAGCCACATTGTTTGTAGTTTTACCGATATAATTTGAAATACGCTTAAGCACCTGGCCATCACGGTAAATTACGATACCAATACCGCTGTGGCCGGGGTTTCCCTTTGAAGCGCCATCAATATAAATCTTCAAACAACTCATTCGGCAATATAAAAAATACGGTTGCAAACTTCACAGGTAACGATATGCTCGTACATTTTGATTAAATTAATTACCTGGGGAGGCACTAACATGTGGCACCCGCCGCAGGAGTTATCTACAACCGTAACTATCGCCAGGCCGTCACGGCTAGAGAGTATCTTTTCATATTCAGCCAGCATCTTAGGCTCTACCCCCGGGGCAATTTGTTTTCTTTGCGCCTGCAGCTGGCTTAAGCGTTCATCAATCTCTTTTATACGCAGCTCTATATCTTTCTTTTTATCCAGGAAAACTTTCTCCTCTGATTTCAGCTTGACGTTCTCCTGGTCAATCTGCGCTTTTATTTTATCTGAATCCTCAAATGATATAAGGATCTTTTCTTCAATCAAAGAACCGTCGGCTTTGGTATCGGCGATCTGCTGCAGCATAGTCTGGAATTCTTTATTTGTCTTTAAAGAATACAACTGGGTTTGCAGTTTTTTTACAGCCTCGGCATTAGCCGCCAGCTCCAGCTCCTTTTCCTTGCGCTGTTTTTGCAGCTCCAAAGAGTTTTTCTCAAGGAGGGACAAATTTTGTTTTTTTGCTTCAAAAGCTTCCTCTATCGTCTTAAATTCCAGAGGCTTGGCTTCTTTTTCATTTTTTAAAGCGTAGATCTGGCTGTCCAATTCCTGCAATTTTACCAAGCCAATTATCTGTGTTTTTAAATCAACTGTGGCCAACTTGCCTCCTGACAGGTTACTCTAATTAAATTTGGGCGGCGGAAACTGAGCCTAATATTAAAGTGGGCGCAATAGGAGTCGGACCTATGACCTCTACAATGTGAATGTAGCGCTCTAACCAACTGAGCTATGCGCCCAATCGCCCATAACAAATCTCAACTGGGCCCACAGGGACTCGAACCTGGCCACAAGGCCACACCGACGCAATACTTGTTGGCGTCGGGTGCCTGGACCAATTAGAACCTATAATTGGTCCGGCTTAACT
>Ga0172370_10001409_pt1 | contig 36478 bp, 46 predicted proteins | sample LakKiv5m_FD_114538 | JGI IMG/M metagenome (GOLD analysis project Ga0172370, IMG submission 114538) | Freshwater microbial communities from Kabuno Bay, South-Kivu, Congo - kab_022012_11.5m | ecosystem: Environmental > Aquatic > Freshwater > Lake | place: Democratic Republic of the Congo...
CCAGCCCCCTTCTCCAACACCTGATTACCCTTGGAGCACCACATGATTCCTGAGCATCTGCGACAATTTGCCAAACCCATCCCTGTACTCGATCATGGCTACATCATGCTTGTGGACTGTATGGGCGACGATGACGCCATCATTCAGGCTGCTCGGGTCTCATATGCCTTGGGTACCACCAAAACCAAAGATGACCGTGGGTTGCTCCGATACCTCCTGCGTGCCCAGCACACTTCCCCTCTGGAGCAAGCCCGCATCAAGTTGGAAGTGAAGCTGCCTATCTTTGTTGAGCGCCAATGGGTTAGGCACCGGATGGCATCCCTGAATGAGATGTCCGCTCGGTACAGCATTCTCCCCAATGAGTTCTACTTCCCGGAACCCGCCTCCGTTCAAGCTCAGAGCACTACCAACAAACAGGGCCGTGAACAGGCCCTCCCCGATGCTGCGGTCACCGCGTACCTCCAGGACCTCCGCCAAACCTGTGCTGATGCCTACACCGCCTATGGACGTGCTTTGGATTCCGGGGTAGCTCGGGAACTCGCACGCTGTCTACTCCCCGTGAATGTCTACACCGCCAAGGTCTGGACAATGGATTTGCACAATCTTCTGCACTTCCTGTCCCTGCGGATGGACAAGCACGCTCAATGGGAAATCAGGCAATACGCCAATGCCATTGCTGAAATCCTCAAAGTCTGGGTGCCCAACGTCTGGGAAGCCTTCGAGGACTATGACTTTCGGCGCTCGGCAGTGCTGTTCTCCCGGATGGAAGTTCAGGGTCTGCGGGAAGCCATCAGGCGGCATCTCGTTGAGCAGGCGTCCTCGGTGGACGGCTCCTACGAGGATGCCCTGTCGAAGTTCATGGACAGGTCTCTGCTGGGATCAGGTTTGTCCCTGCTTGACGCCAAGGGCAAACCCACTCGGGAGGCTCAGGAGTTCCAGGGCAAGATGGAACGCCTCCTGGAAGACTAGCATGAAGCGCACCTACATCATCATCACCCACAAAGGGTCTGCCCGTGTGTTCCTCAATCACACCATCGAGATGTTTGCGACCCAAGTGTCCAACATGGAGAACAGTGACTGGAATGAGGTGATCATCTGGGACCTTGCACCCGCAGAGTGGCCCCAGTGGATCTTCAGGACATCAGATGGGCACGCACACCCAGGCTTCGGTCTGAACCGGGGAAGAGCTATCCAGAAGTTCCTCCAGGAGTCTTATCTTCACGGGGGCTTCACTGTGTACCCCGTGGTGTCTGTCTGCCCGGGAGAGAACGTCTCGGTGCAAGTTGTGGACCCGAACAACCCCAGCAACCTGCATCTGGTTCCTGAACCTGGTGGCACATGACCATCCGTCTCGTGGGTCCAAAGGATCCCACCACTGAAGAGGAACTGGTCATCAACACCACGTCCAGGTCGGTTACCTGGTCTCGTGGCTTGAGCCCGTTCTTCTTGGGTCCTGTACCCTTGTATGCCGGGGCGGTCGTGCCTCAAGCAACCAACGTGGAGAATGCCTGGCAGTTCAGCAAAGTCTACCTTGGGGATGTGACCCCTGAGGGCGACCCAGCCGAATCCTACTTTGAGTGGGCCAAAGAGGGTTGGTCCGACCCGAGGGCACAGAGGTACCCCAAGGGCAAAGGGGCACGTCCAGAGTACACCTGGTGGGCGGGAGAGAAGCTCGACTACCTCACAGCCCGCAAGAGGGTCTACATCCCCCTGTACGCTCATGCCGTGGTGCAGACCGAGGCCTTTGCTCGCCTGAAGGAACTCTACAGGGTGGAGGGCCGCCTGACCCTCTGGGACTTCGATGGCTATGACCATGCTGCCCTGGGTATGACTTTGAAGGAAGCGGTCAATAACCCCAAACGGAAGCTGGGCCACGCCTTCGTGCTGGCCTGGCTCCTGAGCCATACTTCTTCTATCCCTCGGGCCTTGAAGGAGGTGCCGAATGGATGTGGTAAGTAGGGTTGCAAGGCGCTGGATCACTGCCAACACGGGGCTGTTCATCCGTTTTGGTCAATGGCGGTCTTCGGAGCAGTCCTACAACTACCAGACGGAAACCTGGGAAAAGGGCGTCTCTGTGTTCCGGGTGAAGGGTGACAGCCCCCAACCGTCACCCTCCTGGGATGAGAAGTCACGCCGCTTGGTGCCCACCGCCCGGTGGGTGCTTGACCTCAATGGGATGGCCTTGAACGAAACCTACAAAGGCCCTCAGACCAAAGCAACCCTGTGGGGTGTTGCCGACAATGTCATGCACCACGGGTCCCCCATCTTCCTTCTCCGAGCGGATCTCGTCGGCACGGGGGGTGACAAGGAACCCGTAGTGCGCAATCTCACGAAGATCAAGGAACTAACCCTTGATGAGGTGACGGACAACAAGGGCTGGCTGGACGCCATCTTGTTTCGTGGCCGCAAGGACATGCGACCCAAGTTCCGCAACAAAGACTGGCCCCGCGATGAGAGCATCTACTACTGGGACCCCGAAAAGTTGAGAATCATGGGCACCTCCAAATGGGATGTTGAAGACGGGTTGGAGCCTCAACCATCATGAGAGGCGGTGCCCATTGTTACGCGCGGTAGATAGACTATATTTGGCCCCATACAGACCACAATGAGGTGACCATTGATCTGCACAGATTGCAAAGCCACAAACCCGGCCAACTTCCGAGACCCAGGCCAACATCGCTGCAATGAATGTCACCGCAAGAATCGGGCAAAAGCTTCCCGCGAGTTTCGTGCCCGCCGTGCAGTTCTCCCCGAACGTCACTGTGCCCATTGCAAAAACCTACTACCTGCTTCAAAGTTCAGCGGTGGCAATGCCCTCTGCCGGGGATGCTACAACTCGTATCAGAACGAGCGCCACGCCTCTAACCCCTACATCAAGCTCACGACCCTACGATCTACAGCTCGGGGCAATGCCATTGCCCACGGAAAGTCCTCTGGAACTCCCATCCCCTTCAACATCACCAAGGAGCATCTGCATCGTCTCTGGGACGAACAAAAAGGTCGGTGCTACTACACGGGCGTCCCTTTGACCTACGCCAGTGACCGTGCGGACACCGCCATCAGTATCGACCGAACAGACCCCGAAAAGGGGTACGTCGAGGGGAATGTGGTGCTGGCCTCGTGGGGGTTCAACCGCATGAAACAAAACTTCACCCTCGATGACCTTGCAGACAAATGCCGCAGATTCCTCGGCTGGTACGAGAGACATGGATGAGGGGTGGAAAGCACCTGTATATCGTGCAGTCGGGTACAACGGGGGCGTTCAAGGTCGGGCGTTCTTCTGACGTGGAAGCTCGGCTCAAACAGTTGCAGACGGGATCGCCCTACACCCTGCGCATCATCCTAGTTCTGAAAGGCCAAGGGCACCTGGAGCGCGAACTACACCGACGCCTTCGAGGGTATGAGAGCCAGCAGGAAGGCGGCGAGTGGTTCATCGAGCCGGGGTTGCCCAGCCTGGGAGATGAGGTCTATGAGCTTCTGGACATCTGTGCCCTGGAGGACTGGTGGAGGACTGCTGCCGGGCGGGTTCACCCGGTGCGGCCACCTCGGGGCTGGGTCGCGGAACGCCGGGCCTTGATCCAACCCCGCCGCTAAGCCGGCGCTTGGGCAACGTCCTCCAACCGGCGCTCGGCCCAGGGAATGGATTGCGCACAGAGGGCAAGGCCATCTTGGAGGACCCAACCTTGGCGCAACTGGTGGCTACCATCGGGGCAGAAGATGTAGGGGCCAGCAACGTAGGGCCGCTGGAACAGCACGGCCAGTTCCTGGGCACTGCGGTAGTCCAAGGGGTCACTGCTGGCCTGCAAAGGCATCTTCACCCAACGGTCACTCATGACTGAACCTCTCGGAGCCTCCTGGCTCCGTCTAGGTCTACTACGCTCGGGGGGCGCAGTTTGAGCCCCTGACCCCATTTCTCGACAGGGGCTCAAACTACGGAACCGGCCCGTAGTAACCGACGAGGGCACGAACGCCCCTGGAACGAGAACCGGATGAGCTACAACCCCCAGAGCAGCACTGACCGCGTCATCCTGGCGGATGCCCTCCTGGCCCTGATGAAGCGTAGCGTGTTCGTCGAGGAGTTTCGGGCAGGCACCACGGAGAAGGTCTTTGCCCGTGAGGTGCCTGGCACCGATGGCAAAGTCCGCGTCCTGGTCTACACGAGCATCGAAGGCAACCAGACCCGTGAGTGCGGGGATGACGCCATCCGCGTCTGCGCCGTCTACAAGGCCCGCGATGGGCAAGACCGGGGCATTGCCTCCGCCGAAAAGCGGGTCAACCGGGTCGGCGAGATCGGGGCCATCACGGACCGCCTCATCGAGCGGATGCGTGAGGTCTGGAGTGCGACCAAGACTGCCGAGAAGTGCCCGAAGTGCGGAGCCCCCATGTTCAAGGCCAAAAGCAGCAAGCTGTGCTGTGCGGATCTTTGCTGGAAGGCAGAACTGACCCCCCGTCAGCCCAAGCCCGGCGTCCGCTACGGTTACGGTGCCCGCTATGGCTACCGCAACACCTACAACTACTAGGAGTCCCTGATGACCCTTCCGGCCCATCCGCTCATCTACTGCCCCCAAGCACGTTCGGGCACCTCTATGGTCCTGTGCAACTTCGAGTGGCGGATCGAAACGCTGACCGGGCAGGTCATCAGCAAGACCATCGACCGAGCCCCCAAGGACACCGAACGGCTGGTACGCCGCTGCACTCGCTGTCACAAGGAATGCCCATGAAGTGTTCCCGCACCGCCTGCAACCATACAGCCACGTCTGGCCTGCACAACGATGGCTCTGGCCGCCGCTACTGCGAGTCCTGCCGCAAGGCCATCAACGATGCGGCCCGAGCAACGCTGGTGCCCCCGTTCCACCATCCGAATCCTCCGGCACTGCCCGAGGACTTCTCGGATGAGGCCCGGCGGCAAGCAGCAACCTGCCCCTACCTCCTCACGGAACGTGCCCCGGGCACTGACCTTGTCACAGGCACCGTGGTCACGGCCCGGAACCAGAAGGGCATCGAGGACTCCTTTGAGAAGGGCCAAGTCATCCGTGCCGTGGTGTATGGCTTCACCGTCCCGCGTGGCTATGCCGCCCTGCTGACCCCCGAGGGGAAGTGGTGGCTCATTGAACCCGCCGCTTGCACCGTGAAGGTGAACCCATGAAGACCGAGTTCAAGACAGGGGACATCGTGTGCCACAAGGCAGAGTTCCTCCGCAGCGTCGGCTGGTACACCAACGTGCCGATCAACGGCAAAATCCTGGCGGTCTGCCCCCCTGGGTCGGGCATGATTCACTGGAAGACCCCGACCCAGCCTGAACCTGTGATGATCACCAAGGAGTTGGTGATGGTCCAATGGAACAACCAGAAGGAGCCCACCCTCATCCGTGCCAGCAACCTCATTCTGTACGCCGAAAGACACCTGGAGCCAGCATGATGATCCGCATCCGTATCGTGGGCACCCCAAACTTCGTGGGCAAATCCAACCCGTCCTATGCCTTTGTCTGCGACCGGCAAAGGGCTGAGCGCAAGGACGACTACTACCCCAGTGGCTCCTACATGTACGGCTACCAGTGCCTCGCAGCCTGGCTCGTACCCGAGCCTCGGGCGAAAGTCTGGACAGAACCGACCAGCCTGTGCAGGCTACTCTCGATGTCCGCCTGGGGTGCAAACGAGCAGTTCGAGAGCCACAAGTGGCACCAAACGACCTGGAGCGCCTACGAGGTTGTACTGCCCGACGGCACTGCCCTTCCGCTGGATACCTGGCTCACCAACCAAGGACTCCGCCCATGAAGCTGCCCGCCTGGATCGCCAAGATGCTCGCCCCCAGGGAGCCACCGGACCCAAATACGGTGCATCGGAGTCAGGTCGATGAGGCCATCAAGGCCCGCGTCAAGCTCGGCTTGAAGCCCTGGCCCAAGCTGCCCGACAGTGACTACCTCAACCGTGTGAACGGCATTTGCCGAGTCTGCGGCATCGACATCTACGGGGGTCAGGCGATCTCGTACAGCCGTGAGGGCACCCGCTGCGGGGACTGCCTCAACCTGCCGATCCCGCCCTCGGATCCTGCGGACCAGTGACCTCGGTACAAGTGACCCCATGCCGGGTGAGGTACTCGACCCCTTCACGCCCCCCAGCATAGCCACCTGCAACCAGCACGACCTCGGCAATACCCGCGTGGTGGATGAGCTTGGCGCACATCATGCACGGCTCACCCGTCACGATCAGCATTCCACCCTTGGTGGAGACGCCACTGGCCGCCGCGTTGCAGATGACGTTGGACTCACTGTGGTGGCAGCCCACCTCCATGTGCGTACCTGACTTCACACCAGGAAACCGCTCCAGGAGGGACTTCCGAAAGTCGTCTGCCATCGAGAGATTGGGGAACCTGTGTGCCCCCGACTTCTTCAAGGGCTGACCAGACGGGACGTGAACCACGACCCAACCGTCACCAGTGCCATCACCACTGTCCCGGATCTGAAGTTCTTTGGCCTTGAGTCCGTCCCGCTCACAGAAATGCCCGCCGCACAGGTGGCCATCAGCACCACGGGGGCCGCCGTTGTAGGCGTCCATCAGGACGACGTTCCGAACGGGGTCCACCAGCATCGCCCCGAACTTGCGCCGGGGGCAGTTGGATGCCTTGGCCAGCAGCAGACACTGCTCGATGCGAATCTGGAGATGCTTGTCCTTCATGTCTTTCCTTTCAGCTTCAACGCTGCCAGCACCAGCCCGGCAGCTTCCTTCTTGGCGGCCTTCTTGTTGCCATCTGGCAACGAAGTGAGGGGGACGCCCTGATAGGTGCAGGTACAGGTGAACAGGGGCATGTGATCGGGGCCACCCGCCCGTGTGTAGGTGTACTCTGGAAGGTCCTGTTTACCCTCCTGGGCGTATTCCTGCAACACCGCCACGGCATTGTCCCCATCCCCCAGGGGAGGCACTGGCTGGAGTGTTGCCACAGCCTTCGCTGGCGGTTCTGGAGGGTTGCCCTGCTTGGGCCACTTGGGCACGGGCACCCCGGACAACATAGCCAGCAGATTCACCACCGCCATGCTCTTGGCGACCTTGAGGGCCGGGGCCACCACCTCCCCAGAGGTCACAGGTTCCCCACCATTGACCAGGGTGGCGGTGACCCTAAACCGCGGGGCATGGTCTTCCCCTTCCCGCTTCTCCGTGAACTCAGGGACCGACCAACCCGCGATGCTCCCACCCACGCTGCACAGGGACATGGCAAAATGCGTGTGCTTGGTGAGGTAGTCAATCACCGCCTGTTGCTCTGCCAGCCACACAGGATGGGACCTCAGAACGATGAACATGTCGAGCACGGCCATGGTGCCCGCGGCCAGCTTCAGCCGAATGGCCTCAGCCACCTCCGGGTGAGGCTCATCGGCCCGTGTGGTGACCTTGAGCACCCGCTCGAACTCCTTGGGCTTGAGGGAGGCCAACTGCTCAGGGCTCATCCGGTCAGCTTGCCGGTCTGCCCTTTGCTCTGCCTGATCCGTCATCTGGGCCGACTTCTTGTCCTCCGCCTCCTTGATCCAGGTCATGATGTGCTGGGCTTCCAGACCGACCTCATCCAGGGTGTAGGGCAAAGGCTCCCCCAGAACATGCGCCCGGATCTGCCGCTGGGTCACCAGGTCGGCATAGCGCCGAATGGGGGAGGACCCGTGCAGGTAGTAGGGCAAGGACAGGCCATAGTGCCCCAGGATGACAGGGTCGTAGGTCGCCTTGTTCATGACCATGTGGACCCGTTGACGCAGTGCGCCAATCTGGCTGGGGTCCAACTTGACAGCCTCCAGTTGCCGCAGCAGTTCCCCACGGTCGGGTGCCACGGTCTTGGCTGTGTGGTTGCGGAACAGGACCGGGATGGAGTGCGTCCCCGCGTACTGGGCAAAGCACCTATTTGCCAGGATCATCATCTCCTGGATGAGGATGTAACCGACGTTGGCCTGTGCCCGTTCCAGCTTGAGGATGTGGCCCTCCTCCGTAGTCGTCCAGCCCTCGTTGAGGTCATAGAAGGCCAGAGCCCCTGCCAGCCGCCGCTTGTCCAGGAGGCCCCGAGCCACCTTGGTGAGCAGCTTCAATGCCAGGGTATGGGGGGAAGCACCCAACAGGAGGCCCGGCACTGCGTCATAGGCAATCTTGGCCCGACTGGTCATCGTGCCCAGGGAGACAGTGGGATCCCGCACCAGGTCGTAGTTGCCATCCAAGAGCATCTGGATGGCAACCACCTGCCGGGCCTTCCCAGGCAACAGGGAGACTTCCCCGTCGGCCAGGACCCGTGGAATCATGGGCGTGTTACCCCCCGCCCAGTACCTTGTCTCCACTCGGGCACGAGCACTCTCGTCAAAGGGGTGACCCCGAGGGACCCTGCCTGCCACGTCAGCAATGCAGATGGTCAGCAGGGTACCTTCCCCGGTCTCATCGGCCCACACGGAATCGTCCAAATCCCAGGATGATGCGTCGTCAATGGTCACGCCGTTGAACTTCGTCATGTGCCTGTCCAAGCCAGGTCAAGCTGGCAGATCGGTACTACGCCTGGGGACCCTGCGGTTGAGCCAGCAGGTCATCACACCGCTTGTGAAAGTACCGCTGGACATCATCCAAGCTGATGTTGTTCGCCCGGCACATGGACAGAAGAACGAACAGCACGTCCGCTGCCTCTCCTGTGGGGTTGGCACCACCTTTGCCCCGGAGCGCCTCGATGAACTCGGAGACTTCCAGGTGCAGGTAGCACCCGCCGTGGGACCAGTCTCGTTCCCACCCGAACTTGGCGCAGACGGCTGCCGCCTTGTCTGCAATCGCTTCCAGGGCCTGGCTCATAGGCCACCTCGCTGAAATGCAACCGGGGGGTGCAGAGAGCCCTCGTTCTCCCTGCACCCCCCGTTTGTCTGGGCACCTACTCGGCGGAAGCCATCTTGGACGCTGCCTGAACGCCGAGATCAGTCGAGAAGTGCGCCGCATCGGTGAAGACCGACAGGAGCAGGCCTCCGGGCAACTCGTAGAAGGTTCCCTCCTTCTCCGCCTTCGCCAGCGACACCGACGGGTACTTGGCCGTCAACTGGTCCGCCGTCAAAGCCGTGGCACCAAAGCTGTCCGGCACCAAACCTGAAGCCCCGACGTAGAACGCCAGCGGGGTGACGACCGCATTGAAGATGTCGTCGATGGCCTCCGACACGACAGCCTTCGCCTTGGCAAAGACCGCCACGCACTCCTCGCGGGTCAGGCCACCTGTCATGGCCGACTCAAACTCGTCCACGTCCTCGGGGCTGAACCCTGCCACGACCAGAGCGTTGCGCACCCCGCCGTGCTTGGCCAGCCCGAGGAATGCCTCGTAGACCGGGAAGGTCATGGTGTCCACTGCATCCAGCTTGGTGCGTGCCGAGAGGGCCTTGACCCCCCAGGTGTTGCCCTCGTTCCACCACTGATCCAGGGTCGGCTTCTCGACCTCGGTGCCATCGGCCAGCTTCAGGGTGAACCGGCGCTGGAGGTACGCATTGCCCGAGTAGAGCTTGCTAAGATTGACCATCTCAGGAATGCCGATCTTGACCTTGTAGGCGAACCGCGTGTCCACCTCGCCCGCCGCCAGAGCCACCTGGAGATCCGTGTACGGATTGGTCGTCGGGGCGCTGAAGTACAAAGCCGGGGTGATGTAGCACGCCTTGAGAGCCGCGATCTGCTCGGGCGTCAGAGCCTCGGATTCACCCTTGGTCAACCCGGCCAGCATCTTCTGGAACACCGTGAGGGTCACGAGGTCTGAGAACGTCTGCTTGGGGATGGCCTTGAAGTCCTGGTCGTAGGCCACCAGGGGCAGGTTGTCCAGGCGGATGTCGTACTGGGCGTTCGGGTCGAAGTCGCCCGACACCAAACCTGCATCCTTGAGCCACGCGAACAGCCGCTTGTCCGAGGTCTTGATCGGCAGGACTGGGGTGTTGACCTGCCCGTCGCCGACCACCGTGTAGTTGCGGAAGTCCTTGAGGGCCAGCTTGATCCCCGCGACCTCATCCACGATGACACCCGTGGCCGTCTCGACCAGGGTGCCGTCCTGGACGATCTTGATGTTGGCAGTGGCCGTGTCCTGGTTGATGTCGATGGAAGCCACTGGCACCGCCGTCTGGTCACGGGGGGTCTGGAGCTTGTGCGTCGCCAGGGTGAGGGTGCCTGCCTCGTCCCGGCTGCCCGCGACACGCTTCAAACCACGGCGCTTGTAGGTCTTGGAGAGGGCCTCCACGTTCAGCCGCAGGCCGGTCTTGTAGAGGTTCATGATCTGGAGGACCGAGAGCACGCTGGGGCCAGTCGTGCCCAAGCCGTACTCAGCCTGACAGCCCCAGGTCTGGGCATTGAACAGACACTTCTCCACGTCCGCCGACATGGCGGCGATCTCGCCCGCCACCAGCGCCTTGGCGTTCGCCTGGATGAGGGTCGTGATCCGGGTCGAAATCATCGCGTACTTGGCGGCATTCAGGTTGCCCAAGGCGATCTGTGCCCGGCAGTAGGCCAGCAGTGCATCCTGGTTCGAGTCCTCCTTCTCCGCCGAAGCATTGAAGTCTGCCTCGCTCACCTCCCGGTAGCGGTAGACCGTGGCATCATCGTCAGCCTTGAGCCCCCGAATGGTCATGGATGAGGTGCTCCCCAGGACCTTCTGGGCCTTCTGGGACACGAAGGTCACGAAGTTCGCCGAGCCGATGTCAGCCTGGATGGTCGGGGCCATGCTGCCCGCCAGGAGTGCCTGACTGGCGTGCAGGGCATCGTAGACCTGCTTGGCCGTCTGGGCCTGGATGCAGGTGCCCGACAGCTTGTTCGCCACGGCAGCCAGCAGCGCGAAGTCACAGTAGCTGCGGTAGCCCACCGTGTTCACGAAAACGCCCGGGTGCTTGGCGATGGCATCAACCGCCTTGAGAATCGACTGGGCCTCCGTCCACGGCGAGGGGTCATTGGCGTAGCCATCGGTGTGCAGGGAGATGCAGGTGACCTCGCCGTCGGTGATCAGCCTCTCAGCCATCACGAGGGACTGGGAGATGCCTGTGCAGCCACGGGTACGCAGGCTGCGGATCTCTGCCAGGTCCGGGCTGTTGGGGGCCATGACCTCGGCCACCGTCCGCTTGGTGAAGTGGACACGGCAATCGCCATGCGAAGCGTAGGTCAGCAAGCTGATCTTGAGGTTCGGGTCGTTGAACTCCTCCGCCGTGAACACCTTCTCGATGGTGCTCTTGACGGCTTCGAGGTCGCCCCACATCGATCCCGACACGTCGAGGATGCAGATGTGATGACTGGGGGCGGGGGCAGCCTTGCCCTTGGTAGCCGCCATGTTCTCGCTCTCGACGAGGAAGAAGCGGACGGGCTTGCCGGAATAGTTGCGCAGTGCGAGCTTCATGAAACAGGTCCTCCTGGCTTGGTGTGATAGGTTCAAGCCCTCACCTAGAAATACTCTTTGGGGCGGGGCTCAGACCCCTGCCCTGGCCCGTAGTACATGTACGGGCCGGTTGACTACCGGCTAGTGGGTGTGGAAGCCCACGATGAAGCAGGGTTGTTCCTGTACGGTGGCTGTGAGGCCATTGCAATCCCCGGACCCCAGAAGGGGTCGTCGCCGGTCGGCGGCGTCAGAGGCACACCCGGGAGTCCCGATCGGGGCGTAGATACGAGGAGCCTCACCGACTGCCCTCTTTCTTGAGGGCCTGATGCTCCGCGTAAATCTGCTCGAACCTCTTGATGCCCAGCAAGGACAAACCAACCGCGTTGGCATAGTTCTGGAGCATGTAGGGACTCCAGGAGCCTGACTTCAGGCGCAACCGCCGCGAGTCCACCACCGAACGGACCACGCCATTCTCGTCAGCACTCTGGTGTGTGGCGAACACGAACATGGCCTGGTCAAGCCCCTTGGACAGGAACAGGTACGCTTCCCCAGGCTTGAGTTCCCCTGGGAAGAACTCCTCCCGACGGTATTGCCCCAGGTTGCTGACCTCACTCCGGTTGAAGGGGCACTTCATCACGCCCTTGAGCCGCACGTTGGTCAGGGATGTATCAGCCATTGGTCGAGCCTCCTACGTTGAAGTGATGCCAGGCCAGCACGGAGCACTGACCATCCTTATTCAGGATGACCTGCTCCGCCTGGTTCTGCTGCATCCATGCTTGGATGTTCTGGAAGGAAGCCGTCGTGCCGTTTGGCACCACCGCCGGGATCGTCGGGGCCGCTGGGGCCAGCATCTGCACAGGTGCCTCTTGTATCTCCGGGGGCACCACCACTTCTTCAATGGCCCGAGGGACGACCACTTTGGCTGGGGCCGTCTGGCCCATCTCGGCACGGATCTTCCCGATGGACTCCCAGCACAAACCGCCACCGTACTGCGCCTTGCAAGCCTCGGAGATACGGTGAGACGTAGCTTGCGGGTCTTCCCGCAGCATCTGCCGGGCTAAGGCCACTCTCTCTCTTGTCGAAACGGGGCTTCTCGTGCCATTGGTAGCACCTCCTGAGAGGTACTACACACGGGGGAACCGGATGAACCCCCCGTTTTTCGGGGAGGCCCTCAGATACGAGCAGCGAAGGGGAACGCCAGCCGCATCGAGAGTCCTTCAGGGATGCCCAGGACTGCACGCAGGGTGCGGGGACGCCGGACTTCCGCAGCCGTTGTCTGCTCAACTTCGGCCTTGTAGGCCGGGTCGTTCGCCATTGCGAGCTTGTGCTGGAAGTCGCCCAAGGTGCCAACCTTGCGCTCGTAGATGTCGTCAGCAGGGATCGTGATCATTTGCAGAGCCAGGCAGAAACCTCAAAGGGTGGTCCATTCCACCGCCCTTCCAGGCTACGCCCGAACTACTCGGGACGCAACTCCACATAATCGAAGGTTTCGGCCTCGGCCACAAGTACCAGAGTGGGCTGGTCGGCCAGAGGAAGTTCTGCCTGCCTCTGGAAGCGGTGCATCAGCCCCCGCTTCATGTCCACCATACGCACCAGGCCCACCTGCACTCCGTCCTTCACCACCCGCAGACGAGAAGCCAGGACGTGGCTCTGGTCAATGAAGGTGAACTGCTCACCTTTGACGCCACAGATGGCGTCCCCTGCCACCGGATAGGCATCACCCACTGCCACGCACACCTCGCAGTCGGTGTGCTCATCTACGATGGAACCGTCGGGATCACGAAGCCGGAAAATGTCGTCCTTCTTCAGACCCTTCCAAGTCCCCTTCCGCCACTTGCCCTTGGAGTAGACCTCGACAGTCCGCTGCACCCCTGCATAGTCCTGCGGAGCGGCAGAAGTGATTGAGGGCACTGCAAGCAAAGCTGCTGCGCCTGCGGCCACTTTGAAAAAGTCACGACGTTCCATGTTCAACCTCCGGCTGCAACATACCCACGAAGCCAATCAAGAAGCATCGGACCGAACTTGTCCCAGTCGATGCACCTGTCCTCCCTCAAGGGGACGCCCACGCCCCGGTCGTCCACATAAACGTGTGCGTGCGCCTTCGGGGAAGAAGTCCACCGGGTCTGCGTCGGGTTGTGATTGGCAGCCCACACAGGGATGCCCCGTTCTTCGAGCCAGGCCCAAGCAAGCTCCAGATCCGCACCATCACGCATCGTGTTCAGCATGATGCGCACCTGAGGGAACTCCTCCAGGGCCTGCTTGATCCACGAGATTGCCCCAATGTCCTCACCCATCGCAGGGTAGGCATGGGTCACGATGGTCGAGTCCACATCCAGGGCAACAACGATCATGGTGTCTCTGTCTCCTCCGCAGCTTCCTCATCCTGAACAGAAACGCCCGTTCGCACCCTCTTGGTGACACAATCATCATCTACACAGAGGATGGCGTACTGTGCGCACTCCGGGTGCTCCGCTGGTCGGAAATCCGCAGCCCACTTTGCCAGGCCCAAAGTGCTGTCACAATACCAGTTGAACAGGATGCGGATGGAGAACCAGGCCAACCAACTCACGGTCATTTCACACCAGCCTTCTTCACGGGGGGCATCGAAAGTTGCTCCAGGGCCTTCTCCAAGTTGTAGTCCTCGACGTAGAACACGTCCTCATTGCCCGCCAAGTTGCTGACCAACTGGCCGAGACGCAGGTCCGGGTTCCTCTCCCAGTACGCCTGGATCTTCGCCAGGACCTTCGGGATTCGCTTCGGGTCACGCATTTAGGGGCCTCACCGTGCCTACTTCCAAGCCTTGGGGTCGAACTCAAAGGTAGCGTTCACTTGCCCATCGTGTACCTGAACATCAACCACCTTGGCTGGAACAACACGACCCTGTGGGTCCGTCAAAGTGGTCAGACCCTCCAGAGAAGCCGCGTACTCCTCCAAGGCTTGGTCAGTGAACATCTCCTGCCCAACCTCTCGGCGAACCAAGGTTGTGGACACCCGCTCGTAAGAGGGGTTCGGCCAGGTACAGAGGGTGCAGGTCGTGTCTTGCACAGGAGCCCTGCACCGGGGGCACTCCTTAGGAGTCCCGTCCTCAAAGCCTTCAGGGACATCGACCTGATCACACCGCAGAGGATGCTTTTCAATGAGGTCGAAAGCCTCCTGGATCTGCCCACCGGTCGGAGACGTGCTACTGGGGTAAGTCACAAAGGCCACCTCATCCGCGTAGGTCAAAGGTGCCCCGCAGGTGCAGGTGGTGGGCAGTTCCTCGATGGGCTGCGGGGTCACGCCGAACAGTTCGGAGATGTTGTCGTGCTTGAAGGGGCAGTCGTTCTTGGGCATGGCCGTTCCACCGAAGTTGCTCAGTGCATTCTACTCAGTGGGGTCCGAAAGAGAACAGGTCAGTGCCAGGCGGTGACTCCCCCACCCGGAAACTCACGAGAGCAATGATGACAACTGATTGGCATGGTTCAATACCTCCGCAAGGAGGCCACCACTAGCCCCCAAGGAAAGCAAACCGGTCAGGAAGTTCCTCGGTGACAAGATGCCCCGACCCACGTTCGGCCCAAAAGCTGAACGAATACCGATGCCATAGCGAGGCTGCTGCAAGCCCCGGATGTACTTGACCGTCCGGGCCTTGGCTTCTGTTCCCTTGTCGAACTGCCCTTCAGCGTTGGACTTCAGCGACTCATACTTGCTGGACTTCTCCAGGGAGAGAGAGACGCCGCCAATGGAGTAGTCGAACTCCTCATGGACCCAGTTGATGGCGAGGGCCATGAGGGCGAACATCATCCCGCCGTACTGGATGGCAGTCCTCCAGGTGGGGTTCTCGATGGAGAGGCGGTCGAGGGTGCCTACATGTGTGCTAGGCGGGAACATGTCCCACCAGTCCACGGCCTGCTTGAGGTAGGTCAGCAGTTCGTAGTCCTCCCAGACGTACCCAAAGACCCGATTGTAGGCCCCGATGTCCGCCTCGTGCTCGGGCGGCCGGAAGTGGTAGTTCCGATCAGGGCAATTATGAACAATTATGCCACTTTGCTGTAACACAAGATTGTGATTGTCTGCCACAGTCAAGTCATACATGAACTGCCGGGACGGTACCTGTTTTTTCGATTGGATCCCAACTGGTTGCCCCTGTTTGCTACTGTGCGGGGTGACCCCGAACACGGTGGTACCCACAGCCAACGTCTCGGCCTCCCGGGTGCTCTGGATGCCAACATAAACCCGGTGGCCCCCCGTCACGACAAAGGGCTGGTCCTCCATTGTACGGAACTCGTAAACTGTCTCCCAAGGAACTTCGTTGCGATGAACCGCCGTGATGGGTTTCCATTCCAGGCGACCTTCCAGATTCATGGATTGCACCTGAAGGGCACCTTCACGGAAGGCCCCCCGCAAACGATCACGCTGCTGTGGCGAGAGCATGACTCAACTCCTTCTCCGTCCAAACCGCAAAGGTCCAGCCATGTTCAGCGGCCAGTGCCGCCGCTATTTGAAGTCGTTGATGTACCTTATGGCTTGGAGGCAAAATGAACACCCATGAGGACTTCACCTCAACCAACAGACAAGACCCATCCTGCAACGTCACCAGGAAGTCTGGCAGCACCCAACGACCGTCCGGCAACTCAAATCGCCGTTCATGCTCATACTGAACAACTTGCGGGTCCTTCTCCAGGCGAGTCACGGCGGCAACTTCGTAAGACGATCTGGCATAAATCTGTGACTTTGTACCCTTGGGAGTGTTTACCCAAGCAGCACGCCCTCGCAGGTACTTCTCGGGGTCATCCTGCATCCGTTGCGTCTGTAGCCGAGAACGTCGCCCCCGCTCCGCAGGACTACGATGAAACGCCAGCAAGCTCTCACACACGATGGGGTTACCCCACACATGCTCCTTTGCATTTTGAGCTTGGACTTCCCGAAGTGCAGGTGTCCAGGACTTCCGTAAAGTATCTCGTTCAGCCTCAGACCGAACCCGACCCCGATGGAAATCAAACTTACCCTCAGCCCATTGCTGTGACAACTGACGAGTCAACCACTCTCGCCGACGCCCTCGTGTTGCCGCACCGGCAGTCCGGCCGCTTTCCTGTCGTCGTTGTTGGGCAGCTTTGCAACCCTTGGCCTGTGTCAACCGTTGAATGGCTCCATTGGACAAGCCAGTGATCTCCATCAGTGCTGCCCAGGTACAACCCGCTTCATGCAAAGCGGTGACAATGGCGACACGCTTCTCGCGCACCCCCACATCAGGGCGGCCTTTCTTGCTGGAGGTTCCCCAATCAATCTGATACTGTTCCAGCAACGGCAACAGTTGTGGGTGCGGTGTTTCCATGTCTACCCCTGGGTATAGGGTACTTATGGTCAGGATACCCATCACTGGTCCACAGGGCTGATGTCATGCAGGGCATCCCACAAATCGGCTATCGAGACAACCATCTTCGTCCCCGCCACGTCCAGTTCCACCGTTTCGTCCCCGCCGATACAGTTGTCCCGGAGCAAGATACGCAGGGTCGAGATCATGTCCTGCTCGTAGGTTGAGTACGGGGACACGACCACAGCGTTGTTGGCCCCCACCACGGCGAACTCCATGACCGTCTGGGTCTGCGGGGAGTTGACCAGTTCCCGCATTGTCCACTTGATGCGGTAGGTGCCAATCGTAGCCGTCGTGGGGATCAAAAGGGCTGCGTAGTATTCCCCCACCGCAGGATTCACCGGGATGCGGGCCGCAGGGGCGATCAGCACCTCGACGTTGCCCGTGTCCAAGAAGTACAGGGCATAGGTGATCTCTGCCGCATTGGTCGGACCCTGCGAGTTTGTGAGAAAGATGTCGAGGTCCCCCCGGACAGCCTCTTGACCAGGTTGGAAAGCTACCGCCATCAGTTCACCATCCACTCCTGGGTCAGCCCACGAGTACGTTTGATCATCATAGCCTTTGCGACAATTGCCTTCTCTGCTTCCTGGGCTGCCAACCGATGCAGTTGCTGGTACGTTGCCAGCCGTTCAACGGGCACGTCATGTGCAGACAAGCCCTCAAGAACTTGCCAGAGTGCCCGCCACAGCACCGCCGTTCGCCAGGCCCCCAAGTCCTCAACAGAGCGTTGGGTCATAGGAGTGACCTGGTTCCACCAGGTCAATGCCAACTCTGAGGCAGTGTCCAACTCATCGTCGGACCAGATGGCCTGATCCGGGTCCCTCAGGAAGTGGCGCAACTTCACCTTCATCAGTTCACCATCTCGGGCCGGATCTCGACCACATCATGGAGCAGTCTGTCCCGCACCGCTGCCAGGGCTTCCCGAGGCATCCGCAGACGCAGCACTACCGCAACTTGCGAGGTGCAGGGACAGATGTCCAGGAAGTCGAGAAAGAAGGTTCCGCCGACCTCACCCAGAAGGCGAAACGAGGCGGCCTCCTGGGTGGGGATGTCATCGTCCAGAACAGTGCAGAGAATGCGACGGTCCGACATGGTTCACCCCTACCACTGATGGGGGCATTGAAGGTTCACCGTCACGGCACAAACCGGGTGGACAACCCTGCATTGTTGTAGGCCCCAGACCGGGTTGCCGCAATCAAGGCCACCTGGTGGGACATCCGCAGGACTGTACCCAGACCGTCCTCTGCGTAGACCTCGGCGTAGAGCATGTCCCCGTCCGTGAAGGCCGTGGGCACGGTGTAGGTGTAGGTGTAGCGACCTGTCTCTGCGGGGGTGCTGGCAGCCATTGCCGCCCCCGTCACCAGGGAGTTCTTCACCCCGCTGCTGCTGTAGCTGAACAAGTCAATGGTCGGGCCGACCGCAGGAGTCATCGGGTCATTGTTGGCATCCAGGAACAGTTCCTGGAACACAAAGGCATTGCCGATGACTGCTTGCTCTACCATGTCAATCCGCCATGTGTGTCAGTGCCTTGAGAGCCTTGATCTCGTCGGCATAGCTCATCGCCGAGACTTTGGCCGTTCGGGTGAAGAACCCTGTCTTCAGGTCCCGGATGTTGTCCACCTTCTCAAACACGAACTGAGTCCTGTCGCCATCCCGCTCGGTGTCCAAGAAGGGCACCCCTGCGGTCTTGAGGAAAGCTGCGAAGTAGAGGTCTGCTGTGCGATACCGTTGGTCTACAAAACTGGTTGCCATTGGGTGCTCCTACATGTTCCATCTCCCCGGAGATGGGGAGAGGTGCTACTGATACGGGGCTATTGAAAGAACAACGCCCGGCCTCCTGGGAGAGAGGTCCGGGCGCGTTCTAATCTGTAGCGAGAGGGAGTTCGCTCAGGTCAGAGGACGTTGCCGAGGCTGTCGTATACCGCGACCGCAGGGTGAATGCCCGTCGCTGCAATGTTGGCACCGTTGACCGTCACGGCACGCGGCTTCCATTCCCTCACGTCTGCCGCTGCGTAGGCAAAGGCCGTGGTGTTCAGGATGGTCATGTTGCCCTTGAGGTGAGACAGCACGCCATTGAGCACCGAGGCGTTCAGAGCGCCCGTGTGGGCCAGCACAGGGCGAGCCCGGTAGCCCACATCGTCGGCGGCCAGGAAGCTGCCCGAGGCATAGAACTGGCCCTGGGAAGCAATCTGCGCCGGGGTCTGGGCAGCCACAATCACAGTGCGCTGCGCCAGGGTCCCGAAGGCCCCGGCGGCGCTCTCAATGACGGTACGAATCGGCAGTCGATACACCTCGCCCGAGAGGATCCGCATGATGTCCTCGACCGTACCGAAGGACAAAGACGTACCCGTGCCATTCAAGTCCGTCTGAGCCACGGTAGCAGCCAGATGGACGTTGATACGGGCCAGGTCCAGGGTCACCCCTGCCTCCACGTCTGCCGTGATGAGATCCGCCGCTGCGTTGCACTCGGCGAAAGCCAACTCACCATTGCCCGCGCCTGCTTGGCCTGCCCGCTGGACGCGGTCCTTCAGGTAGGCCGCCAGACCAAACACCGTTGCCGGGGCAGCATTCACGTTAGCGACACCGCCGTCGGTGGACATGGCTGCGGCATTGGCCGTCAGGGTCGAGTTGAGCGGACCCGAGACATAGGTGATACCGCTCACCACCGTGGTCCCGCGCTTGTCCAGGGACTCCTGGACGTACACGTTCTGGTGCTGCCCATCATAGACGGAGTTCTTCTGACCTGCATTGGGCTTGAGGTCTGTGAGAGCAATCCCCACACCCACAAGGTCATTGCGCCGGGGGACGATGTAGATGCGTGTTGCCATTTGGAAGCTCCTCTGCTGTCAGATCAGATGACGTTGCCCGAGGCATCGTAGACCACCACCGCACGGGCTGCACCCGTGGCCGGGATGTTCCCATTGGCGATGGTCGTGGCCGGGGTGGCTCCACCCGCGTAGGTGTATGCCGTGTTCAAGAACGAGTAGGTCGAAGCCTTGAGGGCCACGAGAGCGCCCGTGAGGGCCGACAGGTGCAGTTCACCTGTGTCCACGACTGTCCGCACATCGCGGAACAGCACGTCATGGGTGCCCGTCTGCACCGGCACCATTCCTGCCCGGGGCTCACCCGGACGGAGCATCGGCAGAGGCGAGTGGTAGTTGCGACCATGCACCGCACCGTAGGTCCCTTCGTGGGATGCCGGGCTCAGGACGATGGGGCGAAGCACGAAAGCACCCTTGGCCGTGGCATCAAAGGCACCGCCCGCCGCCGTCACCTGGGTGGCATCGGGGAGACGCCAGACCTCGCCAGCCAAGATGCGAAGCACCGAGGCCAGAACGCCTGTGGAGGTGCCAGCCGTCAAGGTCGTGCCTGCACCCGCGTTGGCAACGCCGTTGGCCGTCAGGCAGGTGGCAATGGCTGCCGCCGTCAGGGAAGAACCAGCAGCCACGCGGGCGAAGATGGCATTCTTCGTGGCATTTGCCACTGCCGCCGTGATGGCTGCCGTGGTCACCTGGTCCTGCACGTTGGCAAGCAGGTACGCGGCCAGCCCGTATGCCACGCCATCGGAGTCAATGGAGGCACCGCCCCCAGCACCTGCCTGAGTGGCAACCGTGGAGTTCACGGCAGCATCCCGCGAGTAGAAGGTCTGATAGCCGGTCTGCCCGCTGTTCTGGCCGTCCTGGGACGGAAGGAACTGCGATGAGTTCGGCTTGAGGTCCAACACCTGGAGGAGGTTGTCTTCCAGATCGTTGCGGGCAAGAACGATGAATGCACGGGCCATTGGGAAAACCCTCCTACAGGTTCAACTACACAAGCACGACGCCCGTGTCGTCATAGACGGTGATGATCCGCTGATTCGCCAAGGGGGCTTGACGGTTCGTCCCGCGAGTCCAGTTCGAGATGTGCGTCCGCACTGCCGCATCGGGGAACAGGTCCACGGTGCCGCTTGCGTAGTGGGCCAACTGACCCGTGGTGATGGATGCCTGGAAGTGGGCCGAGTCCACGGTCAAACGAATGCCGCCAATCTCGTTGTTCACAGTGTCACCGCCGGTCACGGTCTTGCCGTGCTTGACCCAGCGATTTGCAGGCCGCCACTCCCCGTCCACCATGTCTGTGTCAAACACCGTGTTGGGGGTCGTGAAGCTGCCCTGAGCCGTCGTGTCCCAGTTCTTGCCCGTGGGATCCTTGGTGACCCCCACTGGCAACTGGTAGACCCGACCTGCCAGGATGGAAAGGATGTCCTCCGTGGCAGATGCGCCCACCGATATGCCTGAAACGCCTGCAACGGCGTTGCAGGCGCCGTTGATCCCCGCCGTCGTGCAAGCCGAGCCTGCATCCACCAGTGCCTGGATGGCTGTGGCACACGCATTGAGCCTGGTCGCCGTCCACGTCACCATCGTCTTGCCAAGCGAGTTCGCTGCGATGGTGAGCCGAGCCGCCCCAACTGGGGCCGTCAGGGCCATTGCACCCGTCGCGCCTGCCGTGTCCGCCGTGAGGCCCACCAGGCCCCCGACCGGAGCTGCTGCCGTGATGGAACAACCCCCGATGGCGGCCAGAACGGCATCCGTGGCGGCATCGTTGAACATCGCCCGAATGGATGCCGCCACGGTGGCATTTGTACCTGCCGTGGAGTTGATCAGCGAGTCGAACTCGAAAGCCGCTGGATTGGCCTGCACCAGAGTGAGTTCCGCACCCGGGATAGCCAGTTCCAGGGCCTGAGCCGTCGCCAGGGAGAGCTTGCCCGAGAAGCCCGGCTGGGATGCCGTGAGACCCACGGCCGGGTTGGCGTCCACAGCTACGACGTGGCCGAAGTCCGCTGTCGGCACCGGACCCGCATTGGCCGCGTCCAAGAGGAGCACGGTGGCGGGGTCGTTGATGGTCGCCACCAGGGAGGCCACGACATCCCCAGTCGCATCAGCCGAGCCTGAGTAGTGGGCCGCCGACCCGAACTCCTGGTTGGCTGCCACAGGATCCGTGTGGGTCATCGCTGCGCCAGACACTGCAACACGCACCGTGGCCGTGTTCTCCGCCAGCGTGGCATCGCCCCATACGCCCGGCACCGAGGGAGTCAGGGTCACCGTGGCGGTACCACCGTTCGCACCTGTCAGAGTGCCGGCGGTGGGGACGGCGACCAGGGCATCGAGCGCCACCGTCAGCAGAGCCTGGGAGGCGGCGTCGTTGATGGCCGCCACCAGCGATGCTGCCGTCAAGATGGCCGAGCCGGAGCCCGCCACATCCTGGAACTCCTGGTTGGCTGCCACCGGGACACCGTTGACGGCAGTGAAAGGCACGCCTGCAATGGTCACGATGTCGCCTGCGGCGCAACCCACCTTGATCAGCACTGTCCCCGTCGCCGCGTCCTCGACGCAGGCGAAAGCGACACCACCGATGGTCAACTGGGCCGCGCCCGCCACGGGCGTTCCAACCGTAATGGTGCTGGTGGCCGTGTTCTCCACCGCCATGAAGTCCTGGGTCAAAACCCCATCGGGGCCGGTCAGCCGCAAGGTGTCACCGACCAGGGGACCCACCGCTGTCACCGATCCTGTTGCAGCTTGGCTGCCACCCGGGTCGATGCGGTCGGCCAGGTACGCCGCCAGACCGCTCAACACGAACTGGGCTGCCGACTCTTGCCTGCCCGTCACCACAATGGGTCCTGTGCCGGACAGACCGAGCAAATCGGTCACCGGACGGTTCACATAGCGGGTCTGCCCCGGGGGGTCGATGGAGTTGTTCTTCTGGGACTCGTTGGGCCACAGATCCGTGATCTGGAGGACACCATTGGGGACGTTCGCATTTGCCAAGCAGATGTACGGCATCTTCTCTCCCGGTCGGCTCTGGCCCGCTGATGTAGGGCACCCTTGCCTACTTCTGCCGAGGTATAGAGGAACTATTCAAGCGCCCCTGCCCCCGGGATCAACCACTCAACTCCGGGTCAGGACACCCTGAAGCCCGAATGCACAACCCCCAGCCGCAGGGCAAGCAAACACCATTTCCTTCGTATTCCCCGAGGTGAGTTGTACCTCACCGCCAGCCGGGACGGTCATCATGGGCTGACCTGGCCCGAAAGACACCAACAAGTCCTTCACACCATCCAGGTTCCGAAAAGTGAACTCCTTCATCGGATACGGAAACACCAGATACATCGGGCGAGGAGCCGCAGAGGTGAGGTCCTCATCGAAGAAGGGGGGCAACCCAGCCGTGCAACCCGTGGCCGACGGTGCCGTGGCCTGAGTCGTGAACGTCGGGGCCACCTGCCCATAAGCGGACACCGGGGGTACCAGGTAGATCGCGCCCAACACCGGGTCGGCAGGATTGCCTGCCAGGTTGAGCAACCCCATGCTGTTCCGATTCTCCTGCACCCGCACCGTGCCCCACATGTCTTCCCAAGGGATGGTGCCGCCCATGCCCGCTGACATGTAGTCATCGGGGTCAAAGGCAATCTGGGTCGTGCCCTTTCGATTCTCTGGGATCGCAGCCAAACCTTTGCGCCGGAGGGTGGCCGACCGGAAGAAGTCACCCCGGGCCACGCCGCCCAGGGGCACGTTGCCCACGCCGCCCACGCCACTACCCACAGGGTTTCCGTAGGCATCGTTGATGGAGATACTCGCCCAGAACTGGTAGCCCACCACCACCGGGTCATTTGGCAAGTACATGTGGATGAGGTGCGTGGAACGCTCCAACACACCGGCATAGGTGAGAAAAGGGCTACTCATGATCCGGGGTGCTCCGTTGCGGCGACAGCGCGCATTGTAAAGGCTGCCCCACCGACATCAGGACATGCCAGCAAGACTTCTCGAATCGTAGCCGTCCCCCGTGTCAAAGCCAGCAAGGTACCAGCCGGAACATTCCGCATCGCTTGGTTGTAGCCAAAGGACACGAGCAAGTTGTTCCCTGAAATGTTCGTGATGCCGATCTCAGAGATGTTGTTGGGGAACACCAAGTGCATCGCACGAGGCAATGTGCTTCCTGGGTCCTCGCTCAACTGGGGCAGGCCCCCTGCCACACTGCCTGTCGCAGATGGAGCCGTTCCTTGCAGGGTGAACGAGGGACAAGTGGTCCCGAAATGGGGTGTCGGGGGGATGCCATAGATGGCCCCCAGCATGGGGGCCGCAGGGTTCACTGCCCACACCAGAGTGCCAGCAGCCAGGGCTGCTGTGTCCAGTGTCACGGTGGCCTGATCAGAGGACGTGAGGGTGAACTTGACAGTATCACCCGTCATCAGGGTAGGCCCTGCATCCTCAGGCTGTACCAAAACGACGTTCGAGGGAGCCCCTACGTTCGTGGCAAACGTGTGGGTGTTCAGCAGGGCCACGGCATCCATTGCCGGAGCCACATCCCCATTGTCGTTCAACGCCAAGGTCAGGTTGGCCGCCGCATCGTCATCACTCAGGCCCAGACCCACCAGGAAGGGGTCGATCAGCGTTCCTGCCTTGCCCGCCAGGTTGTTGGCCCCTGCGGCAAACTCAAAGACGATGCCCTTGATGACCAACTGGTCGCCTGCCAGCACTGTGCTCAAGGTCACTGTGGCCTCAGGCACGCCAGCATAGGCCAGCAGGCCCTGAGCCCTACTCTCCTGCACCCGAAGGAACAGCCAGTGCTCGTCAGGCGGAAGGGGCACCCCCGGAGCCAGGTAGTCGTCCGGGTCGAAGGCCAGGTGGGTCTGACCCTTGGTACTGCCAATGATCTGCCCTCTGCCTGACCTCCGCAACCCAGGGGACCGGAAGCAATCGCCCCGCTGCACCTGGAACAGGGCCGTAGGTCCAGTGCCTCCAACACCACTGCCCACAGGGTCACCATAGGCCCAGTCCACAGCACGGCTGCCCCAGACCTGATAGCCAAAGACCTGCGGGTCATTACGGAGGCACAGATGAATGAGGTGCTTGTTCCTCTCCATCAAACCCGGGCAAACGTGCAGCGGATTATGGCTCATGCCCTCATCCCCCTCTGCTTGTCCTGACGAGCACGCTTCTCATACTCCTCAGTGCTCTTGCCCTTGCTGGCAGCCAGCCGAGCGGCCTCATCCCAGGAGTCCACACGCTCACCGCCCACGTTGGGTGCCAGGTTGAACTGAGGGCCATCCATCTTCAGTACCTGCTCCCGCTGCCCAACAGCCTCGCGCCGACGGTGCATCTGGTTCTTCACCCGGATGTTCTTGCCAGGCCACACGTCCCCTCGGAGAACCCCGCCCACACCCTCGGCCACGATCTTGGTCGCTGGGGCTGAGCAATCGGGGCAGACCTGGGCCTCATTGCGATTCACGATCGCCAAGGTCTTGAAGAACCCCGACCCACACTCAGGGCCACTGCACCGAAAAGCGTATTCTGGCATCACAGCACCTCCAGTGATGCAAGATACCGTGCAGCGACCCGTTCGATCATCTGGTTCGGCGTAGGCAACAAGAACACCTCTCCTCGATCCAGGGTATCGGCTAGATACTGCAAACCCGCCGTCTTACCCCTCAACTCAGGGAGATCCCAGTTCCGAGCGGACACATAACCCAAAACAGCCAACACATGCTTGCAGGCTTTGTGCTGACCTTGATGGTCCTTGGTGTCTGGCCTGGTGGCCAGACCCCGAGGGCTGCCATACAGGTAGTCACCCTGCTTGGCCCAGTGCTCTGGCCCCTGCCACTGCCAGAAGGGGCAAGAGCAGGACACCCGGACGTGAGCCTTGCCCAGAGCCTTGGTGTTCCCCTGCCGGATCGCCTGCAACCGGATGCGGTAGGGATCCTTCGTAGATCCCTCCACATCGAACAGCCACAAGGCGTTCTTGGTGTCCACCCGCTTGAGCCGCACCGAGAGCTTACGCCCCTGGGCTTGCAAAGAAGGTGAGCACCCTGCCTGGATGTCAGAGATGAGGGCAGCCCTCTTCTCCACATGCCCAGCATCCGCGTCAGGCAGGACACGACTACCTGGGTTCCCCTCGTTCTTGGTGCTGTACTCGCTGATGTCATCCAACCGCTCCCGGTCCCTCCGGTTCCACTCGCCGTGGTTGTTGGCCCGATCATACTTCGTCTCAGCAGCCATGTCCGGGGGGCGTTGATCCCGCAGGAAGTCCGCCGTGATCTGCCGCACAAGTTCTTCGGATGGAGTCCCCTGAAGCCACGCATCAAACAAAGTGTCCGGCTGGTCCCCCCCTTCGGCATCCTCGTCAGCGGGGTCGTAGTCAAACACCTGGTCGAGGTATGCCTCGAAGTCATCGAGACGGTCCTCCTGGATGATCACCTCATCCATGAAAGACTCCAGGTCCGCCGTGAACCGCCTGCCATCGATCTGGTAGATGACCTCATCCAAGGGAGACACCTCGATAATCTGACCCCACTGCCCCGTGGCATAGTGGTAGAAGGGTACCGGCACGAAAGCCTTCTTGTCCCTCTTGTCGTTGCGGTCCTGGAGGGTGGAGGCACCCCCGTTGGTCTGAGTCTTGAATCGATCAGGGTGCTTGCGCCGCCGTTCCCTATCTGCCTGAAAATTACCATTGTTGATGAGCCGCTTGTACCGCTGCTTCTGACGCCGGATGATGGTGCCCCGTTGTTTCTGATACCGATGGTGGAAGTACCGGTACGCATCACCCCGCTGCTTCTTGTGCCTGTTTGAGGCCCCGGGATACGCCGGAGGGTACATGCCCGCCAGGCGCACGATCTCAGCGATCAGCGCCGGGTCCATGCCATCAAAGATGTCCGTTTCCGAGACCTCCGCCGTCAAACCTGGCCGTCTGTTCGGCGTGATCTGTGAGTCAGTCGCATCTGGCGTGGGGTGCGTATTGCCCCCATCGTACTGGCCGCCAGGCGTCCCCTTGGTGCGAACCTTGTCCTCGTGGATGTTGCCATCCGAGTTGGACCCAGACTCACCCGGCGTGTTCAGGACAGTTGGCCCCTTGGTCGGCTTGGACCTGGACCACGGCTCGGGCAAGCCCTGCGTGGGGTACTTGCCACTTTCACCCTGCGGCTTGTCCGTGTCCGACTTCGAGGGGTTGGGTGACTTGACCAGGGTGCGCACAGGCGACATGTCATCCACGTCACGGGCCGTATGCACATGCTGGGGATGCGTGCCACAGGTACCCGGCCGGGGATCCGGCTCCCCCTGGAAGTAGGTCGTCACGATGTCGGCCACACCGGGGCCACGAGACACGAAAACCACCTTCAGGTCACCGAGCTTCTTGTCCGTCCACTCGATGGGATCACCCCTGCTCCAGTCCTCAGTGTACTGGCCGTACTCCCAAGCCTTCTGGGACTTCCAGTCGTTGAGCTTCTTGGTGAAGTCCATGAAGAAGGAGCGCAGATCGCCGACGGTGATGGCCCGCTGGTCCATACGGTACTGGGCGTGTGGCGAAATCCGCATCTGGGTGACAAGCCCACCACCACGCTCCGTCTCCACGGTGTAGACCTTAGCAGCCTCTGGGTTCGTGAGCTTGACCCCGTGCTCAACCTTCTCAGACAACTCTGACCGCAAAGCAGGGACACGCACCGTGTCCTCGATGCGCTCGACTACCTTGCAGGGTCCGCCAGCCCATCCCAGAGGCGGTGTCAGGTCGGCTCGTCGTTGTGTCATGAGAGATACGCCAGCACCTCGTAGTTGTCCCTCTCCTTGATGTAGTGCCAGGAAATGGAGACGAGAGAGTTCTTGATGGCTACAGGGGAGAAAGGGTCATCTGTCTTGAAAGCGATCCGCAAAGTCCGGGAACCCTCGTCCCCTCGGAAGATGTCGCCAGAGGGCACGTCGGCCAACTCCATTGACACCTTGACCCCGCCACCCAGGTCGTACTCATCCTGGAGGATGTTGTGGATGGCATTGATGCCCCTGCCAATGGAGGGGAAGCGACCGTTACCGTCCAGACCCACCTTCTTCGCCCGGCGGGAGAACTCAGCCTTGATCTTGGGTGTCACCTTGTCCATGACGGCGGCCAGCCAACGCTGAGCCAGGCGGTCCACCGAAGTCCGCATTGCACCCCCACCAAAGGCAGGTTGCACCGCCTCTTCCACTTCATTCTTGTCCGTCAGGGGCAACCGGGCTTCCAAGAAGTCCTCGCCCATCTTGCTCAGAGCCAGGGCCGTCCGGTCAAGGTGCCTCTCCAGTTGGGTGAGCCGTTGGGGGACTGCCAGGAGGATGTCCCCGGCCATCTGCTTGATGTGTTCCTTGGCTTCGGACTGCTCCACCAACTTCTCAGCCCTGCCGATCAGGTGCTTGAGACGGTGAGCTTCCACCCGAGCACTGGCTACACCTTCGGTGAGCAGAGCCCATGCAGCCTCGCTGCTGGCATTCTTCTGTGGCACGGGCAGTCCTCCTGGGCAGGGTGGCTCTACACACCACACCTACCCAGGCGGCCCGATTGAATGAATAGCGGGGTGATGGACTAGCCCGCTGCGATCTTGGCGGCGAGGCGAGTCTGGATCTGCTTGTTCACAGCCTCGGACTCGATTGCCATGATCGCGCTCAGAGCCTCTGGCCAATCGGAGTAAAACTCCACGGCCTCCTCCACCCGCTTCTGCCAGTTGCGCTTGACCGACCAGCCCGCAACGACCTCAGCGATCTCTTCATCCTCCGACGGCGGAGGTGGCAACGTCACCTTGCGGGGGGCATTCAGCCCAGCGACTGCGGCATCCGGCAGGAGTTCGGACAGGTCCTCGGATGCAGCAGCAAAGTCCACGTCGCCCGTAGCACCACCAGGACCGATCTCGTCGATGCCAACATTGCCCTGACGCGGAACTTGAGTGGTGTTGCGTGCCCGTGCAGCCTGGGGCGCATGGGTGTACATCGGGTCATCCACCACCTGGGCACCTGCATAGCGGTCAGCCGAGGGGGTTGAAGCGACAGCGTTGCCAACCTGCACCGGCTGCATGGCTGCCACGCGGGTCACGTTGACCGGCCGGGCCTGGGCATCCTGCCGGGCCTGGTCCTCACCTCCGACAGTGGCCCCACCACTGAACCTGTACTCTTTGACCGGAACGCCATCGTCCTGCTCGTCCCGGATGAGACCGTACTTGCCCCCGCCCACCCGACGACCGCCCTGATCGGGCGCATCATGGCGTTGACCACCCATCTCTTCCTTTGTCTTGCGAGGATCCAGCCGTTCCAGTTGGGCCGTCTTGCGGGCGATGGCATCCTGGTTGCGGCGGTTGGCCTCCTGGACATCCCGCATCTCGTTGGCCGTGATCGATCCCGAACCCATGCCGCCGTCCTGGTTGACCGGGCGGGCACGGACGTACTTGGTGTCAGCGTCCTCCATGAGGGCCGCCTCGACCTCAGGGTCCACATCATCTGCATTCTGCGGAGGAGGCGCATTCGGGTTGGAATCAGGCTGGAAGCTCGGGGCCTGCCGCCGGGCGCGAAGCTCCGCCAGACGGGCAGCCTGGTTCGGGTCAGAGGCAGCCTTGCGCATCTCGGTGGACCGCTCCATGGAACCCACAACGGCGTGGTCCTCATCGGCCTGGCCCATCGAGAAGGCTGCACCCCGCTTCTCACCCTCAGGAGTTGCAGGACGAACCTGCACACCCGCAGGCTGACTGCGGTACTGGGTAGTCTGATCTGCGATGGGGACGTACCAGGTCCCGAACAAGCCCTGAAGCTGGGGAACGTCGTACTCCATGCCCCCGTAGCGAACGGTATTGCCGTCGTAGTGGAACTCGGCGTTCAGGGCGATGTCCTGCTGGTACTTGCCCATGTGGATCTTGTTGGTTGCCCGGAACGGCCGAAACTGCCCCCGCACAAACTGAATCTGAGCCATCTGCATTGCCTCCCATCTGGAGTTTGTACCCACGCCCCTCACGAAGCGGGGGTGCTCAAAGACCATACCCGTGATCACAGGCACATCCCCTGAGCACTTACAAGACCTCCGTGATCTGGTCCCGGATGGCCGGGAGGAGGCCCTTCTTCACCCGTACCCTACCGACCACCTGGGCTAAGTCTTCCGTCTTGGAGTAGACGAGGAACTCCAACAGGCATCGGTCTGGGTCCTCATCTACCACTTCGTCCACGATTCGGAAAGCATTGGCATACACGCCCAGTGCTTCCAGAGGGGTCAGGACCTTCGGCTTTGCATGTCCCATCGGTGACCCATCCTAAACTCCTGGTACAAAGATACCCACCAGAAGCCAAGGTCAGTCACAGGGGTAGCCAAAACGACGAAAGCCACCGTTCCCGAAGGAAGACGGTGGCCTACGAAGTTGAGATTCCAGGCCACTTTTGCAAGTGGCCTTGTCTCCCCCAACCTGTTGTCTTGCAACTTCAGGTTCCCAGTTTTGAGTCCCCTTTGCAGGGGACTCACTGGGTGACGGGTCAAGCGAAGGTGAGAAGCCCTTCATCCCCGTCTGGGTTCTCCTGGGTGTTTCACCAGGAAGGTCTTGCGAAGCTGGTCGCTTGACCCGCCCCACACCAGTAGTGGGGCTTCTCGTTGAGGCGGAGAGCTACTCCACCCCTCATCTGCGGCCAGTCCGGGGGCTACCCTTTACCTGGCGGTACAGATGGTCGCCTCTGGTTTCCCTTGGCGACGGGGAGGCATCTTACGCGCCCTGAACAGGGCGTCAAGCACTTTCTGCAACTTTTTCGATCTTTTCACAAGTGCCTGGAATCAGCCCGCTGTCGCCACCGTTTCTGTCTCGTCGGACACTGGGGCTGCTACCAGCAGAGCCTTCTTGGCCTTGTAGATGCGCTGCATGGCATCTTGCTTCTGCTGGAGGGTGGGTTTCTTACCCACGGGCAGGAGGTCATCCACGTTCACGCCGAACTCAAATGCCTTGGCCCGAATCTCGTCCCGATTGGGCATCTGGGGCACGGCGGGAGCCTTGGCCACAGGTGCCGGTGTAGCAGGTGCAGCCTCCGGGGCCTTCTCTGGATCAGGCTCACCAAGGAACAGGGATTGAAGCTGATCCGCATCTGCCTTGAGGGCCTTGGCCTCATCTTCCAGGCGGGTGGCACGTTCGTTCAGGGACTTGATCAGGGAGAGCACGCTCATCGTTGGGTCCTTCGTTGATGGGGTTCATGAGGGCTGGTCATACAGCCCCTTGGACCACTACTACCCTCTGGGGAGGGAGTGTGAGCCAAAACGACGTGACCCCCCGCCAGTTGCCCGGCGGAGGGTCACGAAGTTCTTCTAGTAACCCTCAGGCCCCTTGTGGGGGACTAGCGGGTGACGGTCAGACGGGCCAGACCACGGGGGTTGTAGGCCCCCAAGCCGAGGTTTTCAAAAATCGAGAAGCCGATCATGCGACGCTTCGGGTCGTCTGCCGAGAGGACCGTCAGTTCCGTGCGGACCGGGATGCGGCCGAACATCTCGGGCTCGCAGCACAGGTACACGGTTCCGTTCGGAACGAGACGGCTGGTGACGACGTTGGCACCGTAGATCACGCCCTGGAGACCCGTCTTCAGCAGCGTCGCCTGGCTCTCGATGTCCAGGATGTCACGGCCGAACTTGCGGATGTCCGCGTAGTCACGGGCGTTCATGTAGATGCGGGCAACCCGCAGGTCATGACGCTCGATCAGCGCGAAGGCATCAGCCAGCACCGCACCCGAGATGGGGGCGATGACGGGAATGTCGGCGTTCAACTGCCCCGGGAGGCTGTCGAAACCGGCGGTTGCCACGGAGTCCAGAACGGCGAAGACGCGCTCGTCCTCGGCGGCCTGGATCTGCGCACGGCCCAGGTCCTGGGACCGCTCGATGAGGTCGAAGCGGCGCTCCTTGATCTGGGTGAGCGGGATCTCCGGGTTGGACGCGATCTCGAACAGGGGGAAAATCACGCGCCGGGGCTTGGTGATGGCCAGAATGTTCTGACCTTCTTCGCCCACGACGTAGGCCGTGACATCCGGGTCCTTGTCGTAGATCGGGAGGGCACCGTCAGGAAGCTGCTCGACCAGGAAGGTCTTGCGGCCGACTGCGGCGTAGTCGCGGCGGGTACGCAGCGGCTGGGTCATGGATGCGGCGAGCTTGGCGCGACCCTGAGGGGTCTTGATGTACTCGCCGATGATGCGCTGCTTCACAGCATTGGTGACGCTCATGGCTTGTTCTCCTTGTTCCCTTCAGGGTGGTTCAGATGCGCTGGTCGTAGACGAGATCGCCTTGCACTGCGTCCGGCGGCATCTTGACCACACCGAGCAAGGTCGGCATGGCGCGAGGCGTCGTGGCTGCGGAGTCGAGATCGCCCTGTTCCCAGGTCTGATCGGTGGTGTTGTTGGTGAAGTCAGCAGCGATGGCGTTCGTGAGATAGCCATTGCGGCTGGCATACAGCGCCTGCCCGGTGGTGTACGCCGTGAGGGCGTTGCCCGCGTTGGCCGCCGTCAGCACCTTGTCCTCGAACAGGGTGTTGCCGAAGGTGCCCATCCCCGAGACGTAAGGGCACTTGCCCGAGGCCACGCCAGGCGTGTTCTCGAACGCATTCCCGTTCGCGTTGTTGATGAAGACACCAAGGATGCGAACATCCCCCGTACCGACCGCTGCCGGTCCGCCGATGAAGTTGCTGCCGCCGCCCACGTCGCCGCGAGCAAAGGCCACCGAGCCGGAGAGCACACCCGTGAGGGTCTGGTCCACCTGAGCGGTGATGGTGGTTGCGCCCGTCACGATGGGCGGGTTCGTCTGGGTGAAGGCATCATCGGTCAGCACGCCCACGCTGTTGGCGCATCCCAAGTTCAGGATACGCAGGGCGCTGCTCGACTCCGTCCATCCACCGCTTGCCTGTCCGAGAAGAGGCATCTGGTCCTCCGTCTCCCTGTTTACAGGGGCGAGTTTCTGGTCACTGGCCTTGCACCGCCACCCTGGCGATCTTGGCCTCTCACACATACAGTCCTGAGTATTGGCTAACTAGCGTGACCCGGCAGAAGAAAAGTTCCACAAACCAGAACGCCCCCGCTGCACAAGGCAACGGGGGCGTCCCAGTTGAAGCTACTGGCCGCTTACGAGAAGCAGCCGCTCACGTCGGGGTCCGAGGTCCAGAGGTTCGACAACTCGCCGACCTCGTTGCGGGCCGAGGCCGTGCGGGCCTGGGTGCCGACCGTGCGAACGCCCGTGCTGGCCTTGCGGGGCTGGGGCTTGAGCAAGGAAGCCAACCGCGTGCTGGCCTGCTTGTCCTCGTCCTCACCTTCGTCACCGGCCTTCTTGGTACCTTCCTTCTCGTCATCGTCACCGTCATCGTCACCGGCCTGCTTGCCGAAGACTTCCTCGAAAGCAGCCTTGTCGGCGGCCGTCAGGTTGGTGCCGTCAGCCAGACCCATCGGGTCAAAGCCGGTGGCGAAGAAGCTGGCCTCCTTGTCGGAGTCCTCCCCACCTTCGCCGCCCTCGTCACCGTCAGGCTCGTCACCCGCCGTGAGTTGGACACCGGCATCGCCGCAGGCCATCGGGCCTTCGTCGCCGTCGGGCTCCCCTGCCTGGGCGTACTGCATGGCCTGGAGCATCTCCATCTCTTCGTCGTCGAAGTCAGCAAGGTGGCCAAATGCCTGCTTGCTGGCCTTCTTGTCCTCGTCGTCCTCGCCTTCGGCACCTGCCTTCTTCTTGGTGCCTTCCTTGGCGTCATCATCGTCGCCATCGTCACCGGCCTGCTTGCCGCCCTTCTTGGTTTCGATCTTCTCGTCATCGCCGGACTTCTTGTCTGCCTCGTCCTCCGCCTGCTTGGCGGCCTTCTTGGCCTCCTTGTCGTCCTTCTTGTCTTCCTTGTCCTCCTTGTCCTCGCCCTTGTCGGCGTCGCCCTTGTCCCACTGCTTCTTGAAAGCCTCAGGGACCTCACCAGCCATGACTTCGTGCTTGGCGATGATGCCGTCACGGTCGGTGTCGAGAGCGGCGAACACTGCCGGGGGACCCATCCAGTCTTCCTCGGTCACGAAGCCGTCGTTGTCCAGGTCGCAGGCGGTGAACAGGCGAGCGAGCTTGGCCTTGGAGGCTGCCGACTTGGCACTGACGGCCTTCTCCTCTGCCTTCTCTTCCTCTGCCGACTTGCCCGTGGCACCCAGGGTCTGACCCTTGGGGTCATTCTGGTTGGCCTGGCGACCTGCACGCTTGAGGGCGTTCAGTTCCTGCTCCATCGCTTCGATGCGAGCCATGACACCGTTGTCCTCCGGGGTGCCAAAGTCTCCACCAAGGGTGACCTCTTCTGCGACCGGGGCCGGGGCATCGGCGAGGAAGCCGCCGCCAAGACGGGTCAGGCTTGCATCGAGGGCCTCATCGTCCATGCCCATGAAAGCGAATGCCTGGTCTTCGATCGCAGCCCACTCAGCCTTCTTGCCCAGGGTGGCCTTGGCGAGCCGCAGGGCCTTGGCAGACTTCTGCTTGACCAAGGTCATCAAGTTGGCCTGGCGGCCGACCTGACCCTGGTGGGCCGGGTGGTCCTGATCCTCGACGCCGTAGCCAGGGATCGCGGGTGCGCCCGAGTCACCGTAGGGACCGGGGTGGACATCCTCTGCGAACTCCGACGGGCCGCCGATGTTGTAGTCATCCTTGCCCGGATCGTCCTGCTCATGCGCAGGGTGATCCTGGTCCTCGACCCCGTAGCCGGGGGTTGCGGGTGCGGTGGCAGCCTCACGGTCGAGGGCCGCCCACGTCATACGCTGGCGCTGGTTCATGTCAAATCTCCTTCGCTGTGGCGACTGCCAGGTGAGTTTCGGCTCCACGACGATCCTGGCATCGCCGAGAGATGAGCTTACCGAGCCTGATCAAAGTCTTGACTTCGGCAATGGTGGGTGTCGAGCCGAGAACAGCTTGACAAGCTCGGGTGAACTGCTGTGCTGAGGTATACCCACCGAGGGAACCCAGCCGCACGGCTGCACGATACAAGGGCACAGGGATGGACACCCCGTATTCTGTATTCAAGCCAGCCACACGATTCATCAGGTCAGCGTCGTTGGAAGCCACCCGGCACATGATGGACAGGGTGCTGCCATAGCGGGAACGCTGTTCCGCTGCAACCAGGTCGTCCATCCTCAGCGGCTGGGTCCCTTCCTTGACCAGGCCCTCATTCTCATTGGTGCTGGCAGGAGTCTCTGGACCCGGGGCCTCACTGAGGTCCTGCTCATCCATGTCCTTCTTCAGCTTCTTGCGAACACGATCCTTGAGGTGATCCGTGAGTTCCTGCTCCAGGTCATCGAAAGGACCTTTCGCTGTACCCGCTGGGGCTGCGGGAGCCGCATCGGCCTCACCGCTCTCTCCGCCGCCCTCATCACCGCCCTCATCGCCCCAACCCGCCATGAAGGTGGACGCCAGGGACGCTGCCTTGCGGTACGTCGCCTTGGACCACTGCTCCGGGGGCTGTGCCAGGATGGCTGCGGCCTGATGGGCCTGCACTGTGTCAGGCATCACCTCAATGATGTTTCGCAGGACAGCACCTGTGAACGCGGGCGTGCCCACCCAGGAGCCTTCCACAAACTGGACGCCGCCCGTGGGATCCAAGGACTTGTGCCCGCAGAGTTCTGCAACTCGATGCTGACGGCCCTGGTCATCAAGGAAGGTGTTGCCTTTCTCGTACTTGATGTGGGGGCACATCTCCGTTTCGTCGGCAGCCCAGTGTCCGCACTTGGTGCAAATGGTGCCATCGACGGTGCAATTTCCAACCGATACACCCTCTGCAATGTAGGTGTGATCTTCGGCCACTTCCATGTTATGGACCCAGCCCTCATAGGTGCTTTCCTCGATGGCCGTGATTGGGCTAACCACCCAATCCTCGAAGGTGCGGTTGTTTTGGTTGTCGTACTTCGCCGTGGGGGGAGCCTTGGCGCAGTACCCATGCAACTCGACCGACTGGGTGTTCCCGATGGTCAACAGGTAAGCGGGGAGACGGCCCGTGGCCTCATCACGAACAGCGACCCCACCGTTGATTGCCTCTGCCACCGTGACCGACTTCGACCCGATGCGGGCCTCGAACCGGGCAAACCAACCGCACTTCGCCATCAAAGCGTGCATCTGGCTAGCGATGTCCAACGAGACGGTAGTGCCTACAAGGAACCCACCGTGAGCCTTGGCTCGGTGACCGTCTCCGTTGAGCCACGCCCCGATCAGATGCTTGTGGTTCTCCTGCGACCAGTTCATAGCGTCGGTGGACAAGCACTTGCCGTGGCTGTACTCGCCACCGTGCTTGTGAAACCAATCAGCCGCAAGGCGGCTGGTCAGGTAGACCACGCAGGTGTTCCGATCAACCCGGTCTTGCACCCACGGCTTGTTCCTGCCGGGGAACTCCTGCTCAAGCAGACGAACTACCTCGGCAATGAAGGTATCCTTTTCCCCCATCGAGAACGAGAACACCACCGTCGTCCGATGGCCCTTGCGCTTGTTGAAAGACCCCTCGGCCAAGAAGTAGCCAAGCAACCGAGCCTTGCCTTCGGAAACGGGAACGGTGTGCTCCCCGTCCTTCACTCGGGGGAATGCGACGAAGTCCCCAACCCGAAGATCATCCGCCCGAACCTTCACCACCTCAGGGTTCTGGATCTCGCCCATCTGCGCCTTCCGACGCTTGAACTCATCCATCGAGTAGGTGTTGTTCGGGTTCAGAATGCGCTTGTCGTGTCCCCTCTTGAATCTACGGGTCAGGCTCCGTGTCGTTGGCTTCTTCACCGCAGGGGCGTAAACGGGCAAAATCTCGCCGCACCCACAAGCGCACACCTCGACAGGACGCAGAACATAGTACGGGTGGTTCGCAGTGGATGTGATGGGGGACGCCAATCCAACAGCGTGGATCGTCCTCATACCCCACTTGCCACCCTTGATCTGCTTGTTCAGCACTTCACGGGCACGACCTTTATGGGTCAGCACCATGTCCCCAGGCTGCACGTCCTCGATGGCGATGCGGCGACCATCAGCCATCGTCACCTGTGTACCCGGCAGGAA
>Ga0172370_10001410_pt1 | contig 36472 bp, 37 predicted proteins | sample LakKiv5m_FD_114538 | JGI IMG/M metagenome (GOLD analysis project Ga0172370, IMG submission 114538) | Freshwater microbial communities from Kabuno Bay, South-Kivu, Congo - kab_022012_11.5m | ecosystem: Environmental > Aquatic > Freshwater > Lake | place: Democratic Republic of the Congo...
GGCATGTCGGGCGTGAAGAAAGAATTGAAGATTGGTATCCCGATATATTTGACTGCAACTGCTGTTTCTCTGTTAATATTAATTATGTATAAGTTATTCCAATGGAAGATAATATGAAATACCTTGCTGATGTTGTTACCCTTGAGCTTTCTCAGGACAAATGCACGGGCTGCGGCAGGTGCGTTGATGTATGCCCGCACGAAGTCTTTTTGATACGGGACAAAAAGGCTGTTATTATCGACAGGGACAGGTGCATGGAATGCGGGGCCTGCGCCAACAACTGTGAATTTGGGGCGTTAAAAGTTGATTCAGGGGTCGGCTGCGCGGCAGCCATAATAAACAGCATGATAACGGGCGGCCCGCCTTCTTGCGATTGCGAAAGCCAGTCAGGGAGTTGCTGCGGATAAAAGAGAACATCTTCGCAAATTCCCTCAGTTGAAATTTAAAGCATGACAGTTTTATACAATCTTGACATAGGAAAGAACGCCCTTTATAAACAGGCTGCTCTGCTTGCGCTCATCACTATCGTTTATAACATCATTGAAGGCGTTGTCTCCGTATTTTTCGGATTTGAGGACAAAACCGTTGCCCTCTTTGGCTTTGGAATTGATTCTTTTGTTGAGGTAATCTCAGGCGTCGGGATATGGCATATGATACGGCGCACAAAAAACAACGGCAACATCAGGCCTGATATGTTTGAGCAGCAGGCTTTGAGAGTCACGGGTAGCGCTTTTTATTTGCTTACAGCGGGATTGTCATTCACAGCCGTAATAACCCTCTATCAGGGGCGTAAGCCCGAGACAACATTGTGGGGAATAATCGTGTCCCTCATATCAATCCTTACAATGTGGCTTCTCGTTCGTTATAAAGTTAAGGTCGGCAGGGAACTCGGCTCCGAAGCAATGCTCTCTGACGCTAACTGCACCAAGGTATGCATATACCTCTCATTTGCCCTTTTATTTTCAAGCGTGGGTTATGAATTTACCGGAATCGGCGGATTTGATTCAGCAGGCGCCGCAATTATCGCCTTCCTTTCATTCAGGGAAGGGCGGGAGGCATTTCAAAAAGCAAAGGGCAATATGGTATGCGGTTGTAAAGGAAGCTGTGCTTAACCGGATTTGTTTATGGATTTGTATTTTTCCTTTTCGGCAGCGCTCATTTCCTTGCCTCCGAACCTCGCCATTTCATATAATTTTATAAAATCAGAGGCCTTTCCACCCATTCCGAGCCTAGACGCTTCTTTTACTATGTCCGACGGCGTGGATGACTGCGTGATTGCGGCGCCCTTGTGTTTCAGGTATCGCCTGAACTTCAAATAATTTGCTGTCGCGAAACCATACCTCTTGGCCTTAATTCTGCTCAACAGAAAAAATACTATGGCAATGCCCCCGGCAGTTAAGAGCGAGTAAAATACTACTTTAATTTTTTCCGTTTTCATTTCAGGAAGCTTGGGTATTTTTACAAACGGCATAGAGAAATATCTGAGCAGATTCTTCTGGTCCGATGATGTAAAGCCTACAACATATCTGTACCATTTAAGCCTGAGGTAATCAAGATAGAGGGAAGCGAGCGAAGGCATTTTAAACTGAGGGGCTGATGGAGTGGGATCGAATCTCTTCCATTTGCCGTCAATAACAGCCTCAACCCATGAATGCGCGTCGCTTTGCCTGACTATGATGTAGTCTCCATACTTATTTTTTTCTCCTCCTATAAAACCGGTCGCGACCCTTGAGGGAATTCCGGCATGCCTAAGCATTAGCGCCATCGCGCTTGCATAATGTTCGCAGTAGCCCTCCTTTGAATTAAAGAGGAAGTATTCAATAGGGTTCACGCCAGCAGGCGGAGCTGATGTCTTAAGCGAGTATTTGTAGTTAGTTAACAGATGGTTTTCAATCCTTGATGCCTTCTCGATGTCGGTCTTTAAATTTTTTGTGATGTCATCCGTCATTTTTTGCAATCTTTCAAGGCCGGAGGGAAATTGAAGATACGCCGGAACAATGTAGGACGCGGGCTGCTCCTCAAATACGCTGTAGGCAGTGTAAGCAAGACGCTTGGGAGATTTTTCAGGGGCAAAGACAGAGCCAGAGCCGTCAATGAACAATGCCCTGAGGTCGATATCAATGCCTGCAATGCTTCCAAGGCCGAATATTACATCCGAATCTATAGGCTCAATGAATATCTTCTGTACAAATGCATTATCAAGGGATGCGGGAAGGACAACGAAGATATTATCTTTTTTTCCGGCTCTCTCCTTTTGCCTGAGTGTATCCACCCACGATATGCCGTCAAAGTAATCCAGTGTCTTTCCTCTCCAGTAAAGGGCAGCCGTTGTTTTTTCAGGCAATTCCACTCTGAGCACGACAGTAGAGTCGAGTTTCACCTCGCCGAAGGAGCCGAAATCCACTTTCTCGGAGAAGCCCGCGGTTTTTATGGCGGTCATGCGGCTTTTCCCTATAATGCCTCCCTTTAGTCTCGGAGCCGAAATGAAAAAAATGCCTGTTGTGAGAAGCGTGAGAATGGAAATCACGGCAAGAGGCCTTCGGAGCCTTATCCTGCTGAAGGTGCCTTCCTTCAAAAAATGAGACATGACCATCGCCGCAACAAGCGCGATAAGAAAGACGATAAATACAGCTCCAAAGACAATAGAACGCGTGAGTTCCGAGGCAATGACCATTTGCAGCAGTGACATAAAATACACCTGAAGATGGTCCCATGGTTCCTTAAGGTCGAAACTTTTTATTGCCTGAAATACGATTGTAAGATGCGCGACAGCAATAAAAAGGTCGCCTGTCATTATCAACGCGTCAAAGGCAAAGAGAGATAATGCCGCTACCGAAAGGCTGCTCACCATCCACTTCTGAGCCGTAGGCATATCCTTCCACACCCTGATATATCCTGGGATTAATCCCAATGCGGGTATGAACATGACAGGATTTAACGGGCCTGTTATGAAAAGGCCCGTACATCCCGTAATTGCAAGCAAGGCCGTAAGGGCCTTATAGATCCGCGGCATACATCACCATACTGCACGCAGGCGCAGCTTTTTTTAACGAAGAATCCTGTGACTTCAATATAAGGATGCCCGTTCCCTGCATCTCTTCCATCATCGGGCATTCCCATGTATCTTCTTCATCAATAACCGCAAGAACGTCGAGTATTTTATATAAATGCTCAAGCCCGCTTCCGAACGGTATCAGCCTTTTACAGGTGACAAGCCTCACAAAGAAACCCAGTCTGATGAATCTGTCCGCGGCCGATGCGGCGAATGACACGGCTTTTTCAAATGATTCTTTGTTGAGCGGTTTTATATTATCAAGAATAATCGTTAGAAGCCTTGGCTCATCCGTGCCCGTATCTTTCACCATGAGTTTTCCCATTTTAGCAGACGTCTTCCATTGTATTCTTCGCATGCCGTCTCCGTATCTGAAATCCCGTATCGTAAGAAATTCATCGCCGGGAGCGGGACGGATTGTGAGAGCCGTGTAATCGGTTGTTATCAATTCGGGAATTAATTCGTCTATCTCTTTAATTTCCGGATACACTATAACCTCTCCGTCAATATGCGCCCTGATACCTTTTTTGAACAAAGAGAAAGGGAAATTGCTTTCAAGGGTGAAATCCCCGTATTTGTATAGCCCTCTTTTTGTGAAGGTGTTTTCCATTTCTATCGAACTATTTGATGCGGGAGGTATGTAAGGCGCCGCGCCCTGCCTGCCGGTGCTTACCGGAATGGCGGCCCGTATTGAATATGACGGCAAGTGCTTTTTCCTGTTTGATATAGATACCCTAAAAATAGCTCTGGTTTTTACAAAGACGGGTTGCGCGGCAAAAACAGCTAAGGACAGGCCTTTCAGGTTCAGGTAGAGGATTATTATTGACAGCAGAAGCAGAGAGAGCATCAATGCAAGGATAAGAAAGATAAGATTATTCCCCGTATTGAAGGCTGCAACGGCTATCAGTAATGAAGCAATCAGAAACCTTATGCCTTCTCTTGTAGGACGCATTGTTTATAGCTGATAGCTCATAGCTGATGGCTGATAGCTACACCGGCACGGGTATTTTTTCCAGTATTTCTTTTATAATTTCTTCCGCATCGGTGAGCGAAGTTCTTGCCTTTAGTATGAGCCTGTGCCCGAGGACGGTTGTGGCGAGATTTCTTATATCATCAGGCACAATGTAATCCCGGCCCTCATAATACGCGTTTGCTTTTGCCGCCTTGAGCAAAAATTGCGCGCCCCTTGTGCTTGCGCCGAGCCGTATCTTTTCGTTATTTCTCGTGGCGGTTATTATTGCCATCAGATAATCCAGAAGGGTGTTGTCAACCTTTACATAATCAACTTCACTTTGCATTTTGAGTATCTCATCTCCTGTGATTACGGATTGCATGCCTTCAAGGAATTCTAGGCTTGACTGCCCGATCAATGCCTGTTTTTCGTATGCCGCTTCCGGATATCCGAGTTTAATATGCATCATAAACCTGTCAATCTGGCTTTCGGGCAGCGGAAACGTACCGTGATATTCGGCGGGATTCTGCGTTGCGACTACCATGAAAGGTTCCGGAAGGGTGTGTGTTTTTCTGTCAACCGAGACCCTTCGTTCATTCATTGCCTCAAGAAGGGCAGACTGGGTTTTTGGACTGGTCCTGTTAATCTCATCTGCGAGCACTATGTTTGCGAATATGGGCCCTTCCTTGAATTCAAAATTCTTTGTATCCGGGTTGTATATGCTTACGCCGATGATATCCGTTGGAAGAAGGTCGCTTGTGAATTGAATTCTCTGGAAGGAGCAGTTTGTGGCCTTTGCAAGCGTGAATGCAAGCGTTGTTTTTCCGACGCCCGGGACATCCTCGATGAGGAGATGCCCTCTTCCGAGCAGGGTGACAATAGCCATCCTGACGGCGCTTTGTTTGCCCCTTATTACGGAGTCTATTCTTTCCTGCAGAAGCCTGAGGGAATTATCGGCCATAAAGACATTTTACCATTGAAACACGCGGGAAATGCAGAAGGAAAGTTTAATTTAATAAAAATTTGTACGCCGCGAATAACCCGCCGCCGATAATAAACACAGCAGCTATTTTTAGGAGTTTCTTTTTTATGTCTTCGGCAGGCGCTACATATACCATTTTTTCGGGAATTTGCGGTGCAGACTCCATGTCTGCAGGAGATTTAACATAGAGGAGCCTTTTATCGGCTGAGAGTTCTTTTATCGCTTTTTCAAACTCATTGTGCTTGGTATTCTCTGCGGCCAACTCAAGTTTCAGGCTTATATCCTCTTTCTCCTGAAACTCCGCCGCATTCTCTTTCTCTTTATCAACATCAGCTTGAATTTGCGTGACCTCATTTCTGAGCGCAATATTTTCCGCATTTTTTTCGTCAATCTCCGCCTTCAAGGCCGAAATTGTATTACTGAGTTCCTCTACCTCGGGCGCGTAAGCGGTTACTGTTTCCATTTCAATGGGATGGGGCATGCTGTTTAATATAAGGGGGGACTCCGCAAAACCGGTTTTTTTCTGTTCTTCCGTCTCAAGATTTGATTCCAGCTCCTTGCACTTCAGTTCGCTTTTTCTCAGAGTATCAAGCGCGGTGTCAAGATATGCCTTAGCTTCAGTAATCTCCAGTTCTTTTCTCTCAATCGTGTACTTCAAATCTTCAATATCTTTATCTTTTTTGTAGATATCATCCAAGAGCTCATCTTTTTGCTTTCTCAAAACATTGTTGTCATCCCTCAGTTTGTCAAGCCCGGCCTTAAACTCAACTATCTCCATGTTTCTGACTATGTCTATGTCGGCGATTCTGTCCTGAAGGCGTTTCTTATCCTCAAAAGATTTGTCTAACGCATGGATAAGCCTGTCTTTTTCCTCGGCCGCTGATGCCAGCGCCGAATTCTTCTCTTCTAATATTTTTTCGAGATGCGCTATTTCTCGAATGGCCTTTAAGAACCTTTCCTTAGGCATTCCCGCGCCCTGAACGGGCTCGGATTCGCGCGAAAGAGGCCCGTTTATCAGGCTTTCAGGAGTTATATTTTCAAAATCTTTTTCGCCCATTAAAAGAAGTATAACTACCAATATGTCTACTTGTCAACAAAAACGTAAGGTTCGAAGCCGCGAAATGTGAGGAGGCAGAGGTAGACGCAAAGACGGCACGTTGAGTTTTTAAAGACATAATATTATCATAATGTCATGCCTTTAAATGGAAAAGAAAAGCGCTCTTTCGCCCGATATTGCCTGAAATCCCCGGTTAAACTGAATATAGACGGAAAGGCCATTAATGCCGATGCGGCCGATTACTCATTTGAAGGCGTCAAGGCGTTTATCAAGGATTCTCGCCCCATAGCAGAAGGCGAGCAGGTAAATGTGCGCATTGACAGCCCTAATCTGACTATAAAAGGCGAAGTGGTTTGGGTTCAAAAAACACCGAGGGGACTTATTGTTGGCATAAAAAGAAATGATATGCCGAGGACAGGCAGTCTGGATGACTATTCGCTGGCAGACATACTCATAGGACTGCAAAGGAGCCGCAGGACAGGCATACTCCAAATCAGAAATAAAAATGTAATAAAAAAAGTATACGTAAAAGACGGCGATATGATTTTTTCTTCATCAAACCAGGATAATGACAGGCTTGGCGAGGTGCTTCTAAAAGCCGGGAAGATAAATCTCGAACAATATAACCAGTCTGTTAAAGTCCTGAAAGAGACGGGCAGAAAACAGGGCGCTATACTCGTCAGGCTCGGTTATCTTAAGGCGCATGAACTTGTCTGGGCTGTAAGGCATCAGGTAGAGGAGATAATCCTGAGCCTCTTCGGCCTTGAAGGCGGCAATTCCAACTTTGAATTTAAGGAGGGGCCGCTCCCTTCGGATGAGGTGATTATTCTTAAATTGAGCGCGGCAAACCTTATCCGCCGCGGAATCAAAAAGATTACCAATCCTCAGAGGATATTCAGCCTCCTCTGCGTGCCGATGGATGCGGTTGTATGTTTATCTGAAGATCCGATGAACCTCTTTCAGGATATCGAGTTGGATAAAGAAGATAAAAGGATATTGGCATTTGTTAACGGAAGGTCTGCCGTAAAGGACATTGTATCCTTATCTTCCCTTGATGAGACTGAAACGCTTAAGGCGCTTTATACCCTTCTGAGCGTAAGGCTCATAGAAATGAAGGCTGAAAACGCAGTAGGGGCCGGGTTCTCGGCTGCCGAAGTGATCGAAAGCAGGGAAAGCAAGATAGACGATGAATTCGCTGGCAAAATAGAGCGGGTATACAGCGAGCGTGAGAAAATAGGTTATTATGGGATTCTCGGAATAAGGCGCCAGTCATCCGCAGATGACATAAAGAGGGCATATTATAACGCGGCTAAGGAGTTTCATCCGGACAGGCATTTTTACATAGATTCCCCCTCAATAAAAGAAAAGTTAAATACAATCTTTTCCTATATAACCGAGGCCTATGCAGTCCTTTCAATTCCGCAAAAGAGAAAGGAATACGATAACCGTCCGGCTAATAAGACAGCGGCAGCTCCGGATAATAAGGAAAGCGCGAGGTCAAGATTCGAAGAGGGAAAGATGGCGTTCAAAAACGAAAACTATTCCGACGCATTTCAACTTTTCGGCCAGGCCGTATATTTTGATAACACTGCTGCGGAATATCATTATTATTACGGGCTTACGCTTTCAAGGCTCAAAAGGTTTAAGGAGGCAGAGAGAGCCATAAGCAGGGCGCTGAAGAACGAGCCGTTCAACGCGGAGTATCTTACGGAGGCCGGGCATATATTTATTCAATTAGGCCTTGTGCAAAGGGCAAAGAGCAGCTTTGAAAAAGCCGTGAAGATTGACCCTGCGAATAGCAGGGCAGAGGAGGGGCTCCGGAATATTCCCTAACGGAAAAAACTTATGGAAAATTTTTTAAAAGCGCTGGTTAATACATTTATTCCTATCTTTGTCGCTATTGATATCTTTGTTGTTCTTCCTATTTTTATCTCGATTACGGAGGGCATGTCAAAGGCCAAAAGCAGCGCTATTGTCAGGGAGTCTGTGCTCACGGCGCTTGCGGTCAGCGTTGCCTTTATTGCACTGGGAGAGGTAATTTTCGGGATTCTCGGGATTACGACGAATGATTTTAAGATTGCAGGCGGGTTAGTGCTTCTTGTTTTTGCGATCCTCGACATCGTAAAACACGGCGAAGAAAGAAGGCGGCCTTCGGGAAGGATGGGAGTTGTGCCGATAGCCGTTCCTCTGATAATAGGGCCTGCCGTTCTTACAAGCCTTTTAGTTCTTGTTGACCATTACGGAATCCTGCCGACAATAGTGTCTTTGATGTTAAATCTCGTTGTTGTGTACTTCTCGTTTATCAATGCCGAGGCCATCACGAAACTGTTCGGCAGGGGCGGTATCGCGGCGATATCAAAGATAATGGCGATACTTCTCGCTTCGATAGCCATTATGATGATAAGAATCGGCATGGAAAATATAATTAAAGTTAAGAGTTAGAGATGAGGGAGATTGTATGCTTATAGGAATTCTTGCGGACACTCACGACAACCAGCCTATGACTGAAAAGGCGATAGATCTATTCAATAGCAAAAATATCGAACATATGATACACGCCGGAGATATTACGTCTCCGTTTACTCTAAAGCTGTTTGGCAAGCTCAAGTGCGGTTATACCGGCATATTCGGAAATAATGACGGCGACAGAGTTTTGCTCCATAAGAGGTCAGAGGGCAATATCAAGACTCCTCCGCTGGCGCTGACATTAGATGAAAAAAAGATTATTGTTGTGCACGAGCACCATACTGTTAACGCGCTTGCGGATAGCGGGCATTTTGATGTCGTTATATTCGGCCACACGCACGAGCCGCTTGTGAAGATGGTTAATAAAACGCTATTGATTAATCCCGGAGAGGTATGCGGATGGCTTTACGGAAAGCCCACAGCAGCGCTCCTTGACCTTAAAACTATGAAGGCTGAGGTTATAGAGCTTTGAGCTAATCTTTAAAAATAACCGCCTTTGTCTTTTCCTTAGCCTCAATCTTGCGCGCGAGACTGAGGGCCTCTTTGTTATTTTTAAATTTGCCGATCAATACTCTGTATAAGGTTTCATTATTCTTGCCCGCGCCTTTTTTAATAAAGGCCTCATAGTCTTTGGACTTATAGTTTTTTGCCAAGGCTTCGGCCTTAGTCTCGTTTTTAAAGGCGCCGATCTGCACATGATAGGCATTACCTGTTGGTTTTGATTCTACTTTTGTCTCCGGAACCGATACGGCAGGAGACTTGCTTACTGACGGCTTATCTAATGGCTTTTCGGTTTTAACATCAGGCGCTTGAACAGCAGGTTTACTTGCCGGAGCCTCAGCAGCAGTTTTTTCCGGTTCTTTGGGAGCAACTGCGGTTGTTTCCTTGGCCACAGGTTTAGCCGGAATCGATGCCGACGGTTTAAGCCCTGGCAGAAGGCTTTCCTTGTACATGATAAATGCGACGCCTGCTCCTATTATTACGATGATTACAAGCGCGACGATAAGGGGAACAAATAATCTGCTTTTCATGCCACTCCTCCTTATGCTTGTTTTAAATTTAAATATCTTTTGCGAAGACGGGATATCTTCAGCAATGGTTTTTTCGTCAGGCTCCGAAAGCTCCTTTACTAGGGTTTCCTGAGATGTATCAGATCCTTTAGGGGAGGCCGACTGCCATTCTTTAGGCTGCTGTTTCATTACAACCGTTTCGTCAGCCCCGCCAATCTCAACGGGCTCCTCATTACTTTCCGCGGGAAATTCCTGAAAGGCATTTGTCCGGATGCTGCCGAACTCTCCTGATAAAACAGCGCTTGTTTTTGAGATGAGTTCTTCTTTCCCGAACGGTTTTTTTAGCGAATCGACTATTCCATACGTTTCCGCATAGCGCGAATCCATCGCCCCTTCAAACAAAGAGAGGATAACAATGGGAAGGTACTTGAATTGCTCCGTGCCGTGAATCGTCTTACAAAGATCCAAACCGCTTGCGCCTGACAGGGACGGATTCACGAATATGAGCGAAGGGGTTACCTTTTTAGCCATTGCAAGCCCGACGTCCCTGTTTGGGGCAGTAAAGACAAGATAGTCTTCGGCTTCTAATATTGATACAATCTGATGCGTTGTTTCGGTATCGCTGTCAATTACAAGAATTGTTTTTCCTGTCATAATCGCTCCAGCAGCGCCCGGCAGCAGTTAATCTTGTGCGGGGATTTGTTGTTCTTTTTTCTCCGGGTTTATTACCCATATATTTCCAAAATCGCTTTCCTGATACGCCCTTGCAAGCCCGAGCCTGATAAGTTCAAGCAGGGCTACAAACGTGACCACAACCTGAGCCCGTGACCGATCTTCCTTAAAGAGGTCTTCGAACCTGACAGTCTCATTATTTTCAAGCATTTCCACTATAAGAGAAATCTTGTCTTTTATGGACAACGCCTCCCTTGTTATGCGGACCACTTCGGGGGGCGCTGTATCAAGGATTTTTTTGAACGCGCCAAGAAGGTCAAAGAGGTTGACGTCAAAGAGATAAAGCTCCGGTTCCGCGCCTTCTGTTTCCGCTGGTTCATTTTCTTTAATGGGCTGCCTGTGGAAGACATTAATCCATTCCTCTTCCTTTTCCCTTAAGCCCAGAGATGCGTCCTTGAATGCCTGATATTCAAGAAGCCTCTGAACGAGTTCAAGCCTCGGGTCTTCCTGCTCTTCAGGAGTCGCCTCTGTATCAACAGGCAGGAGCATTCTTGATTTGATGTGAATAAGCGTTGCGGCCATTACAAGGAAGTCGCCGGCTATGTCAAGATTAAGCTCCTTCATCATCTCGATATACTGAAGATATTGGCCCGTGATTTCCGCGATAGGAATGTCATAAATATCTATCTTATTTTCCTTGATTAGATGCAGGAGGAGGTCGAAAGGCCCCTCAAAAGCGGGAATTTTTACATTATAGCTGTCTGAAGCGGTTGTGATATCTGCCTGATCCATGTTGGATATTATACCATCAAATTATGAAGAAAAAGTCATAGGACATATAGGCCAAATAAGATCTGTAAAAGGCCCATAAATGTTATAATAACTAATGCGTGCAAAAAAGATTATAGGGGTTATTATGGGGTTGTTTCTGGCGTCTGTCTTCTGTTTTTCAGATGCCTACGCAGAGGCCAGCTCCGTAAAAATTGTCCCTTATTTTGCCTATGGCTCAAACATGGATGCCGCTGATTTGGCCCGGTGGTGCGACAAAAACGGCTATAAGCCTCTATCCGTTGAAACCGTTATGCCTGTGGTCTTAGAAGGCCATAAGCTTGTCTTTAACCATTATTCCAAAGGCAGGGAGGGCGGCGCAGCTAACATAATTGCGTCCAAGGCAGACAGGGTTTACGGCTTATTATTTTTTTTGACCGTTGAAGACCTCGAAAAAATAAGGAAAAAAGAGGGATATCCCAACGCCTATGCCGAGATTAATGTTGCAGTTAGGGATACCAAGGGTAGGGTTATCAGCGATGTATTTACTTATAAAGTCCGCGAAAATATAGAAAAATCAAGCCATCAACCCCCGACGAAATATTACCTGTCCTTGATTAGCGACAGCGCGAAGAGGTACAATTTTCCATCAGATTACATAGGGTATCTGGAATCCGTAAAAACAAGGGATTAACGAAAATGATACTTATATGTTCAAAATGTAAATCTGAAAACTCCGAAAGGAGAAAATTCTGCAGGGAGTGCGGGGCGTTAATAGCAAATTTCTGCAGGAACTGCGGTTTCCATAATTCATTCGGCGACAAGTATTGCGGAGGCTGCGGTTTTTTAATGAGCGGAGCATCGCCTTCGCCGGAGGGTGCAAGAGAAAATAAACTATCGGCTGCAGCTATTCCGTCATCGTCAAAGTATAACGCTGAAGATATCAAGGAACTGATTGACGCGCAAGCCGGCAGGAAAGAAAAAAAGATCAAAAAGAAAGAAACTGAAGATAAGGGCGAACTCTCTCAGGATGAACTTGACAGGATGTTTGAAAAGGGGAACGACTGAATACCTCGATGTTTTCAAGGGAAGACGATCAAAAAATTGGCGAGATTCTCGTTGAAAGAGGCGTTATCAGCAAGAATCAGCTTGATACCGCTCTAAAAGAACAAAAGAAACACTACACCGATAATCAAAAATTAGGGACTTACTTAACTGCTCTCGGATACGTAACTGAAAGCGATATCGCAAACGCGCTTGGCGCGCAATATAACCTGCCTGTAATGCGAATTGAAGGCCTCAGGATAAAACCTGAAGTGACGGCTATAATTTCAGAGACGCTCGCAAAGAAATATAGCATAATGCCTCTTTTTAAAGTGGGCAACGAGCTTACGCTTGCCGTATCCGACCCGACAGATATCCTTGTTATAGACCTCGTTGCTGCGGAAGCGCGATGCAGGGTAATTCCTGTTATATCTCCTCCGTCTGACATCACAAAGGCTATAAACAGGCATTATCTCATGAAGGTTGAGGCAGAGAGCGCTGAGAAGCCCGCGGTATCAGGGCCCGCTTCCATAAGCAAGGCAGAAATAGAAGAAATTAAGATGTCCGGAGCTGATATCCCTATCGTTAGAATTGTTGACAGAATGATAGTAGAAGCCATTGAAGATAATGCAAGCGATATCCATGTTGAGCCGCACGAAGAAAATATCTCTGTCAGGCATAGGGTTGACGGCATACTGAGAGACTCCGGCACATACCCGATGAAGATGCATGCGGGAATTTTATCGAGGATAAAGATTCTCTCAGGGATGGATATCTCGGAGAAACTGAAGCCTCAGGACGGCAGAATTAAAATAAAAGTTGATGAGAAAGAGATTGATATCAGGGTCTCGAGCATACCGACGCTATACGGCGAAAAAGCCGTGATGAGGCTGCTGAACACGGCGAATGTCAGAATAAACATTGAGGCCCTTGATTTTTCGGAGAAGAACTATGAAACATTCCTCGGACTTATAAGCCAGCCCTACGGCATAGTGCTCGTTACCGGCCCTACGGGAAGCGGCAAGACGACAACCCTTTATGCGGCCCTTCATGAGATAAGCTCTATTGAAAAAAACGTAATAACCGTTGAAGACCCGATTGAATACCGTCTGCCGATAATAAACCAGATGCAGGTGAATCCGAAGAAAGACGTCACGTTTGCCAATGCGCTGAGGGCTATTCTAAGGCAGGACCCGGATGTAATCATGATAGGGGAGATCAGGGACCCGGAAACGGCTGCGATTGCCGCTGAATCCGCGCTAACAGGGCATCTTGTACTAAGCACCTTGCATACGAATGACGCGCCAAGCTCGATAACCCGCCTTATGGATATGGGCATTGAGCCGTTTCTTCTTGCGCCGTCTCTTATCGGCATCGTGGCCCAGAGGCTTGTAAGAAAAATATGCACAAAGTGCAAGGAGGCGTATACTCCTTCAAAAAATGAATTGAAGGCATGCGGGTTCGATATAACCATGGAGGGATTGAAATTCTATAAGGGAATAGGCTGTGATAATTGCAAACATACGGGATATTCGGGAAGAACCGGCATCCATGAGATACTTGTCGTGGATGAGCGAATAAGAGAGCTTATCACCCGGAGGGGTTCAGTTACCGAATTGAGGGAAGCGGCATCAAAGGCCGGATACAAGGATATGCGTTTTGACGGCCTAAGGAAAGTTATGGAAGGAACCACAAGCGTTGAAGAACTTCTAAGAGTGACAAAAGAAATAAAATAATTTTGCGCGGGGATAATTATAATGTCAAAAAAAATTTTAATCGTGGACGATTCTGAAGGTGTGCGTAAATCTCTCAAAGAGATTCTTGTAAAAAACAATTATACGGTTGTAGGGGAGGCGTCGAGCGGCACAGAGGCCATAAAGCTCTGCAATTCTCTTTTGCCTGATATTGTTATGCTTGATATCATCATGCCGCAGCTTGGCGGCATAGAGGCACTGAGGATGCTTAGGTCAATGAATAAGAATGTAAAGATAATAATGGTCAGCGCGCTGGATTCTATGGACAGGGTAAAGGAGTGTCTTAAAGCAGGCGCGAATCATTATATACTTAAGCCTTTTGAGGAAGAGAAGGTTATCGAAATCCTGCACAAAATAAGCCCCGAATAACGGGAAAATATTTTAGTCAAATATCTTCCCGTTAAAAAGTTAAGCCGCTACCGCCTTTTCAGTCTCTTTAAGCCATAAAAGCCTTGAGCCGTTAATTACCGATGCATTGATGGATTCGATCATCTCTTCGGCATTCACTTCCAACCCCTCTTTTTTCTTGAAGGGTTTCAGCTCCACTTTTACCTTTGCCTTTAATGCTTTATTAATATCGGAATCCTTAGGCTCTTTGATTGCCTTTCCGAGGGCTTCGGATATAGCAATGAAGATTTCTCTGTGCGTTTTTGCCTGTCCTGCGGGCGCTATTGCGCTGCAGAGGCATTTCAATCTTCCCATGTAGTCAACAATAGTTCCCGATGCCTCAAGAAATGCAGCTGACGGAAGGACTACATCCGCCTGCTTTGCAAGCTCTGTCATGTGAGAGTTCTGAACCACGAGGAAATCCGTCTTTGGCCTTTTGTTAAGCGGAAGCTCTCCGATTGCGTATAGAACATCCATGCCTTTATCTGCCATTTCTTTATAAGCCTTGCCTGCTCCCTCAATCCCCATTAATACAACGCCTTTGGCATTGCTCTCAATAGGCACTGCCACGGCCGTACCCTTTATCAATGAAAGGTTGGCCGCCGCATTATAGAGGGCAGGGGAGGAGAATATAACAGGGTTGTTTGCCGCCATAAATATTTCTGCCGCCTTGATGGCATTGTCTGACGGATCTACGGATGCAAGCGCATGAACCATCTCTTTCGGAACCTTGGCGCCCTTTGATACAATTCCCTGCGCGATCTCTGAGAGAATCTTTGCCTCGTCGCCTTTAATTGCTACTGTCGCAACAGACGAAATATTTGCATCGCCGGAATTTACGACAATCAGTTTTGCGCCTGAATTTACCCTTCTTCTTATTGCGGCATCAAGGGCGGGCAATACCCTTGTCCACTGGTTAGGGTTAAGCCCCGCAAGCACTATGAGGTCTGCGGAGTCAATATCAGCGCTTTCGTTCTTGAGCGAAGCGGCGTCAGAGTAAAGGCTTGCTGTTGTATCAATATTCTTTGTATTTAACGCGGCTGCGAGCTGCTTGAGCACAACCGCATCCTCGTTCATTATTCCTGCCGTGCTTATGAAACCGGCTGACTCTCCGGCCTTTTTAAGCCTTTCCGACACTATGGTGATTGCGTCTTCCCATGTCGTCTCCTGAAGTTCATTCCCGACTTTTTTCATCGGGGAGGTAATCCTTGTCTCAGCCTCTATGCAATCGAAACCGAACCTTCCATAGGCGCATATATATTTTTCGGCAGAGCCTTCAATCCCTGCTGAATTTACCTTTGCAACCCTTCCGTCTTTTTTGCTTACGGTTATGTTACAGCCGTTTCCGCAGAGGAGACAGACTGAATTTGTTTTTTCATATTCCCACTCGCGTCCTTTTCTCCATCTGTCGGCTTCAAGAAGGGCGTTTACGGGGCATGCGTCAACGCAGTTTCCGCAGAATGTGCATGCGGATTCCTGCAAAGGCTTGTCATCCGCTGTTACGACCTTTGCGCCGACACCTCTGCCCATGAAATCAAGGACATTTGTTCCCTGATGCCTGCAAACGCGCACGCATCTTCCGCAGAGGATACAATAGTCCGGGTCTCTTTTTATGAACGGATTTGCCTCATCTGTGGGATATCCGAATTTCTTTCTGGTGAATCCGGATTCTTTTATTCCAAAGTCATATGCATACTGCTGCAGGTTGCATACGCCTGCTTTTGTGCATGTCATACAGTCCAGAGGGTGCATCGAGAGGATAAGGTCAATTATGAATTTTCTTGTCTCTAAAATCTTTTCGGTTTTTGTATTGACTACCATGCCTTCTTTTATTTTTGTGTTGCACGCGATCATCGGCGCCTTTGCGCCCTCAACCTCAACAAGGCAAAGCCTGCATGCGCCTATGCCTGCCATTCCCTTCAGGTAACAGAGGTTGGGAATATGAACGCCGGCAGACTCCGCGGCGTCTATAAGGTTCATTCCCTCTTGAGTCTGAACCTCTTTGTCGTCTATTTTAAGTTTTATCATGTTTGCCATTTAATCCTCCATATATTTAAACTGTTTAAACCGTTTAAACTGTTTGAGCTGTTTTTTCTTTTACGTCAACAATTACAATCGCGCCTTCGGGACAGGCCTTTATGCAATCTCCGCACTTAACGCATCTTTTCTGTCTTATCTCAAAGGGTAAAACTCCGCTCTGGTATTTCTTTTTCTTTTCGCCGCTGATTGCATTGAACTTACAAGCCTCAACGCATAATCCGCACATTGTGCATTTATCCGGGATAATTCTGTATTCGATAAGTCCGAGGCATTCTTTTTCAGGGCATCTACCCTCGGTATGCTCTTTAAATACGTCGGTAGCCATCCATTCAAGGATAAAGTTCGCCGTATCTTTCCCTCTTTTGCATCTCGAGGATTCAAGCATTGCGGATGCGATTTTTTTTATCGCAAAGATATCGGCCTCGCTGCCTTTGCCCTCAGTCAGTTTTTTCAACCTTATTCTGGCCTCATATACGCCCATTTCGCAGGGAAAGCATTTTCCGCACATCGGGCCCACAAGAAATTCCTCTATGTAATAAAGGGCCTTACTTACGGGGCATTTTTTAGCATCAGCCTCTTTCTTTATATCTTCAACTTTTTTTTCTTTTTGTTCTGCCATTAAACCTCCCAAAGAGTATCAGAGCGTCATAGTTACTTTGAAGCTTTGACTTTTTGATTCTTTGACCCCTTAGTCACTTTCACAGCGCCGATGGGGCATGCCGTGTAGCACGCCTTGCATTTTGTGCAATAATCCTCGTCGATAAAAAACGACCTGGAACTCTCCTTCACCGCATCAAAGGCGCATGCCTGTTTGCAAAGACCGCATAGGAAGCACTGCTCCTGATCTATGCTGAACACGCCAAGCCCGCTGCAGGCTTTTGCCCTGCAGTATTTATCATGAATGTGCTCCTCGTATTCTTCCCTGAAATACCTTATGGCCGTAAGAACTGGGTTCGGTGCGCTGTTGCCAAGCCCGCAGAGGGCGCTTTTCCTTATCTGTTCTCCGATTTTTTCGAGCCGTTCTATATCGCCTTCTTCGCCATGGCCTGATGTTATCTTCTCAAGTATCTGCAGCATCTGATATGTGCCGACCCTGCAAGGAGGGCACTTGCCGCATGACTCCGACTGACAGAATGAGAGGAAGTATTTCGCGACGTCAACCATGCAGTTGTCTTCGTCCATTACAACCATACCGCCTGAGCCCATCATTGAACCGACCTTTGTCAGCGTGTCGAAATCAACGGGAGTATCAAGAAGGCTTTCAGGTATACAGCCTCCGGACGGGCCTCCGGTCTGTATGGCCTTGAACTTTTTTCCGCCCATAATGCCGCCGCCGATGTCGTATATTATTTCCTTCAGGGTTATGCCCATCGGCACTTCAACAAGCCCGGTGTTTACAACCTTTCCGGTGAGGGCAAATACCTTTGTTCCTGGAGAGTTCTTTGTCCCGATACCAAGGAACCAATCGGATCCCTTCTCAATAATAGGGGGAACGCAGGCATAGGTTTCTATGTTGTTTAAGTTGCTGGGATAGCCCCACGCTCCGCCTCCCTGTTCCGACAACCTCGGGGGCCTCGGCCTCGGGAATCCTCTTTCTCCTTCTATAGATGCAACAAGCGCGGTGGATTCGCCGCATACGAATGCCCCTGCGCCTTCTCTTATGTCCAATGTGAAATTAAAGTTTGTGCCGAGTATGTTTTTGCCGAGAAGCCCTAGTTCCTCCGCCTGTTTTATGGCATGCAGAAGGTTCTTAACAGCAAGCGGATACTCGTGCCTCACGTATATCAAGCCGTATTCGGCGCCTATCGCGTAGGCGCATAAAAGCATTCCCTCAAAAAGGCTGTGGGGGTCGCCCTCCATAACCGACCTGTCCATAAATGCGCCCGGGTCGCCTTCATCGCCGTTTGCGATTACGAATTTTATCTTTCCGGATGCGCTCTTGGTGTGTTTCCATTTCTTGCCCGCAGGGAATCCGGCTCCTCCTCTGCCTCTCAAGTTAGCCTTATCTATTTCATTTAATACACCGTCAGGGCTCATTGAACCGAGTGCCTTTTCAAGGGCTGAATAGCCTCCGACAGCTATGTAGTGATTGACGTTTCGCGGGTCAATGAGGCCGTTATTTCTCAAGGCAATTCGAAGCTGTTTTTTATAAAACGGCACGTCCGTCATATCAGGGATAGGCTCGCTCAGAATATTATCCCTGTAAAGGCTCTGCCTGTAGGGCATTCCACCGACTACGGTATAGTTCAAAAGCCATCTTGCATGTTCGGGTTTAACCTTCTGATAAAAAATATTCTGAGGTTCTACCTTTAGAATAGGGCCTTTCTGGCAGAACCCCTGGCATCCTGTTTTTACCACGTCAACAGCTACGCCTTTTTTGCCTGCCTCATCCTCGATCGCGGATATAACCTTCGGCGTGCCGGATGCGTTGCATGCAGTCCCGCTGCATACCCTTATCCTCGGTGTTTCAGGTTTGAAGGTATCCCTTTTAAGTTCTTCCCTTAATTTTTTCAGGTCGTCTATTGATTTCAATTTTCCCATTTTACTTCCTGCTCTTTACTTTTTCTATTATTTCGCCGACCTTTTTCGGATTTAGGTCGCCGACCACTTCATCATTAACTGTCACAACCGGGGCAAGGCCGCAGCAGCCTACGCAGCCGACAGTCTCGAGCGTTAAAGACATGTCAGGCGTAGTTTCTCCCTGTTTTATGCCGAAAGATTCTTCTATCTTATCAAGAACCTTTTTTGCGCCCCTTACGTGACAGGCTGTGCCGGTGCATACGCAGACGACGTTTTTGCCCCTCGGCTTGAAGTAGAAGTGCTTATAGAACGAGGCGGCGCTGTAAACTTCCGACAGCGGGATATCAAGCTTTTTGGAAAGGGACCGCAACAGCTCTTCTGGGAGATAGTTGTGTTCTTTCTGGATTTCCTGAAATGCGTGGATTAGTATTCCGCGTTTTTTCTGTGTATCGCTCAATACCTCTCTGACATTTCCTATTTTTTCGTCTATGTCAAGTTCTTCAAGCTTCATCTAACCTCCAGAGAATAGGTCATATAGGACGTATAAGACCTATATTAATAAATCCCAATGTGCGGCTTTGCCACTCTTTCGATCTCGCGCCTTGCAGCCATATCCATAAGCAGGCGCTCTGCCCCGAATTTTCCGGGCTCGTATTTTTTGAGCTTAAGCTCAGCCCTTGCCTTATCAATATAATCAAGCGCCAGCGCAAGTATCTTTTCCGGGTCCGGCTCAAAGTGCAATGCGCCTCTAAATCTTTCAAACCAGACCTCTGTCATGATCCTTGTAACTTCCTTGCTTGCTCCCACAGGAGATTCTCCGCCGAATATGACAGGCACGCCTGATGCAGCAAAGTAACATCCGATGGAGATAGCCTTCTCGGTTATGAACTCAGGGGCTATACCGACTGCCGGCATTCCGCCAATCTCATCGGATAGGCCTCCCTCCGCCGCCATTGCCGTCGCTATTGTAAGTATCCTTGAATTGTCAACGCAGGCTCCGAGATGAAGTATCGGCGGTACGCCGATGGCCTCGCAAACTTCCCTGAGTCCGGGTCCCGCATGTTCCAGAGCCATCTCAGGCGTAAGGTATCCTGCCGTGCCGCATGATGCGGAGCTGCAGCCTGTTGAAACAACAAGCACATCATTTTTAATCAATTCTGTCGCAAGGAATTTGTGTATTCCGGTTGCAGGGTATCTCGGGTTGTCGCATCCGGCAAGTCCTACTACTCCCCTTACTCTTCCAGCTATTATCGCGTCATTTAAAGGCCTGAAGGACGCCCGCCATTTTCCACCTTGCATGTATTCTATATATTCATGTGAAAACCCTGCAATAAGAGGATATTTCTCAGTTACATGGCTTCCTGTTTTGGTCCTGTTCGGGAAATTTTCTATTGCGAGTTTTACTATCTCCCTTGCCACATCCTTTGCCTTGTGCTCATCAAAACCTATATGCGTTGCACCGGGGATTCTGACCTTATCAGAAGTTGTAAACAGTTTTGTGTGGAATTTTTTTGAAAGCTCTGAAAGCGCCGGCATTATGCACTGGACATCAACCACCATGGCATCCACAAGCCCTGTCATGATGCCAAGTTCCTGATTTGTAAAACCTCCCGCCGTAGGTATGCCGTGCCTCATCATAACCTCGTTTGCGGTGCAGCACATTCCGCCGAGGTTTATGCCTTTCGCGCCTTTTGATTTGGCGTATTCAAGCATCTCAGGCTCGCATACTACGTCTACAATCATCTCAGCAAGAGAGGGCTCATGGCCGTGAATAACAACATTAACCTCATCTTCCTTGAATATGCCGAGGCTTGCCTCTGCCTTGACCGGCATCGGAGTGCCAAAAAGTATGTCGGTGATATCCGTTGATATCATACTTCCGCCCCATCCATTAGCGAGCGATGTCTTTAATCCGTGCAGCAGGAGTGAATCAGGGTCTGCATCCATGCCCATCGTTGTCCTGTCCATCGCCTCGGCAACCTCCCTGTCAACGCCTCTGGGCGCAATGCCCCATTTGTGCCATCTTTCCTGTGTCTTTTGGGGAGCTCTTTTAACGTAGTTAATCTCGCCCCTCTGTCTTCCGAAATCATCAAGGAATTTTGTCGCGACATCCTTTGCGACATCATTCACGGGCCTTCCTTCAAATTCAACGCCGATAATTCCGGCGACCCTGTAAAGTTTTTTTACATCCTTTATCTGAAAGTCTTTAGCCTCTCCATTTGCAACGGCAAGAAGCGTAAACGCCATGTCTCTCCCGTGGTCTCCATGGCAGGCCGTTCCTGCGGCAATCATCCTTACCATATTTCTTGCGGCTATTACAGGTAATGTCGCTCCGCAGACGCCTCTTGCGGCTTCCTCAGCGTCCTTTCCAACGAGCCTGCATGGCCCCATATGGCAGACCTTGCAGCACGCGCCCGTTTCTCCGATAGGGCAGGGCTTTAACATTTCTGCCCTTTCAAAACACGTCTTTATATCATGGGCTTCACCCCATCCGATTACTTCTTCTGATGCCTTACTGGCGCTTTTTACGACTTTATCCATTTTACCTCCTAAAAAAGTTAAGAGTTAAGAGTTTAGAGTTAAAAGTTAAAGACTTAATTCGAAAAACTTTTCACTTTTAACTTTTCACTTTTAACTTATTTATTATAACATTGGGTCCATTGTGAGTGCCGGATGTTCCTTCTGTGCGAGGAACTCAAGCAGCTTCTCAGAATCCTCAGCGACTGTCTCATCGGCAATCCTGTCAAGGAGGTCCGGAACGCCTTCTTCTTCAGCCCTCTTGCTGAATTCCTCCTTAAGACCTTCTTTAAGATTCTTTGTCATCCAAACTATTCTCTTTATGCCGCCGTCACCGTGAAGAAATTTTTTGCTCACGATGAAATTCCGTCCTATGCCCATAAAGCCGGGATTCTGCGTTCCGCCTCCCACGCTTCCGGCAAGGGTAGAGAACTTCATTCCGGCAGGCGTCATGCCCGTGTGCCCCCTCTGGACTATCATTACCCCGTTAGCCTCGGGGATTATGGCTATAATGCACTCAAAGCAGCCGCATGAAGTCATAGGGTTTTCCATTATTGTGTATAAGTTGAGTGACTCCACGGCGCCGCCAGATGCTTTTTTGAGATAGTCGTCTATCCCTGTGTATCTGCCGTATCTCGCATCCGTGAGTGAACCTTTCGTAATAGGCTGGTTGCCTCCCGTGGGGTCAATCTCATAGGCAGCCTTTCCGTCCAGCCAGTTGTACGCGCCGCAAAGGCCGAGCCTTTCAGGGCTGATAACGCAGACATGGCTTGGCGCAAAAGACTGGCAGAGGAGACAAGAGTAAAAAGTATCAACGGCTTCATCAGTGAGCGAGCCGAGCCTCTTGTCACGCTCTTTGTATGCCCTTCTTGCCTCTTCCTGCACGGCAAGAACGTCTTTTTCATCGGTGTATATTGTTACCTGCACCTTATCCACGATTGATTTGAATCTGTGGTGCGTCATGGTTGTCATGATTATGCCGAGGTGCTCAAGAGTTACGCCCTCTTTTTTTGCGTTGGTGCTTATTCTTATCCAGTTAAGGTCGCGCTGGCCCATATGCCAGAGCCCCTGCGCTTCGTTTATGTTGTGGTGAACTTTTCTTTCAATGATTGACTCGAAGTCTTTTTGCATCTTCCTTCCGGCCACATCTATAACGATACCTAAGGGCATTTTTCCGCCCTTTTCATAATTCTCTTTCCAGTTATCGCCCACAACAATTACTTTATTGTCTTCTATTTCGTCCAGTTCCCTTGTCCTGACCCATTCAAAGCCGGGAGTTCTCTGGCCGCCGAATTCTATGAACATGTCCTCTTTTCTTATTCTCTCGCCCTCAAACGCAGGCCCGTATGAAACAGGTATAGGAGGCTTTTCAACCGTAATCTTCAAGCCCCTTACTTCTATTGCCCTCTGGACTATCCTGTTGTGGTCAAATTCCTTGTCAACCTCTTCGTATAAACATACGCCGGTAGGATGTATAACCGGAATGTCGGTATCGGCAATTGCGGGGAAACCCATATTTATTGCGCCTGCTCCTGTAGTCCACTTTATATCGTCAAGCTCGCCAAGGACGACCGCAAAAGCGAAAACCCTGTCTTTCTGGTATTTGAGATGCTCTTTGTAATCTCCCGCTTTCTTTCCTCCGAATATCAGGGAGGCCCTTATGGCCCAGTCAAGCGCATAGAGCGTGTGTTCAGTGTCCGGGCCGAGCGGCACTATTCTTGTGTCCCATCCAAGTTCCACGCCCCTTTTCAGGAGCTGTTTTGTTACGCTGTTGCCGTTTACATTTCCTGACAGGAATGTGAGGATATTTTTTTCCTGAAGTTCACGGATGATGTTCACCGCCGCATCTTCGTCAGGCGCGGCTCCGATTACAGCCGCAAAGCCCGGCATTGTGCCGTCAACAAGCTGAATACCCAGATTTCTCTGGATAGTATCGGTAATAAAGCCGTTATAAACATAACCCGTTTCAGGGTCTTTAGCAGGCTCAAGGCCGTTAATATATTTAAGCGCAAGCAATATCTCTTCCGCAAAGAGGGTTGCCATGCCTGAATCCAATGCCTCTCCGAGATATGGTTTCCATAGCTGTTCTTCAGGCTCGTCATGAAGCAGTTCCTTTGCCATGCCGAGCGCGACTTTCATATCACCCAGTGTTTTAACCGGGAAGGCTGTCATCGCATAGATCATCGGGAGATAATAAGCAGTGTCGGGAAATTCAAAAACGAAATCCTTGCCTTTTTCCGCGGTAGTTTTCTCAAGAAGTTCTTCGGCTTGCTTAACCAGTGTATTTGCGCCCCTTATGGCTGCCGAGGCTATTAACTTGGACATTGAAACCTCCTAATTTATGAGTTGAAAGTTAAAAGTGAAAAGTTAAAAGTGAAAAGAGAAAGAAACATAACTCTTAACTCATAACTTTTAACTCTTAACTTCTAATTTATGCTGTTTTCGCTTTTAAAAACGCCGGCAGTCCGTTTGCCTCTCTCGGGCCAACAGTTACTTTCCAGCCTTCAAGCTTTTCCTCTATCGCTCCGCTCAAAATTGCAACATAGCCGGGGATAATCAATTCTCTGTGTTTCACCTCATTCTCTATGCCGCTTTCTTTTATAAAGGTTGCTATCTTGGATGCGGTGAATTTACCGGCAGCCCACGCTGTTAATACCGATAAGCCTTCGCAGTCCATGACTGCAAGCCTTGCCGGCACCTTGCTGTTTTCAATCTCACCAGAGACTATGAAATATGTCAGCGAAAAATTAGTCGTTATCATCAACGGAGACTCCGCTTTCGGCTCTCCAAGGTTGTATATCTTCTGCTCTACCTGCATCGGCACCTGCGGGTCTGTATATATGTTCTGCCTCAATGTGAACAGCGCGAGGTTTTTCCATCTCTCAACGCTGCTTACGACTACGATGGAGGCGTATTTTGCAATGCCGACAGACGCAATCAATGCCTCATGCAGGCTGTCTTCTCTCTGTGTGAAGTTGATTACAGGATATCCGAGGGGCTTGAAACTTTTCTTCAGCGCAGCCCTCCGTATCATAGTGTTATTTTCAATGATTTCCTTTGCCTTTTTAGCCCCGGAATCAATGACCATGTCCTCGACGCCGAGAGACTTTATTTTTTCAGTGAGTGTTGAAAGTTCATCAAGTCCGTTTGCGACTACGCCAAGTATTGCCTTTTCAGCCTTAGCGATATTTGCCATCGCCTCAGCATTGCCCGCATTTGCCCCGTAGATTATGGGGTTTTTACCCGCAAACAATTTCACCGTAGCTTCTGCAGACGCGGGGTCCGTTGTTGACAATATCACCGGAACATTAGGCGCCTTTGACGCGATAAGCTTTGCGGCTGCCTCAAACTTCCCTTTATCTCCAGACGCGTTTGTAAGCGCTATAGCATTAACCCGCAGTTTCTGTCCTACCCTGTCAATCTCTGACGCAAGGACTTCATCCACCTTCTTTGTTATTTCTCCCTCTGAAAGGGTATCTTTTATCTCAACGGCAAGCGCGCAGGGATTGACGAATTTTTTGTCATGCCTGAAGAGGACAGTTTCTTCGCCCATCTTGACAGCCGAGCCGCCTGAGCCTAAGGTGATTGAACGTATCGGGGGAGCCGAGGCTTCTCCAAGTTTTTTCTTTGCCTCTTCAGAAACATCCGGACACTGATCCAGCGAGGCCTGTCTCTGCGCAAGTTTCATGGCAAACGCAAGGCATGTAGGATAACCGCATTTCTTGCAGTTTGTCTTTGGCAGTAATTTAAATATTTCAACGCCTGATAGAGCCATTTTTATTCCTCCTAAAAAATATAGGGCATATATGTCCTGTACGACTTATTTTTAAACAAGTTCCTCGATTACCTTTTCAACGGCCTCAGCAGCCTTTGGGTGGCGCATAATCAGAAGTTCGGCGCCTGCCATTAAAAGGGCGGTTGCGGTCGAAGCCTCCCACGCGATTCCCCTCTCTTCGGCATTGCCCCAAAGCGGCACGTCCGATTCCGGCGCCTGCGTTTCCTTAATCTTCCATACATACATGCCTACATCAGCGAGCAAAGGCGGATGCATGGTAAGGTCATTCTGCGTAAGCGCCGCGAGCCTTATTCTCTCCATAACCGAATATGTGTATTCAAGGCCGTAGCCGAGAGCTGAGCACATAGGGTCTGTTATGAGCCTCTCTTTATCAAAGCCCATCTGGGTTATAAGTATGTTCAGCTGTTTTGAAAGGTTTATGTCAAGCTCTGACATTGCGATAAGTTTATGATTATTTGCCATTGCGGCAGCGGCAATAGTCTTATAATTTGCCTCCTGCGCCTTGCCCAATATGCAGTTCTTGTCTTTTGCTGCTTCGGCCGCGGCTATCAGGACCGGAGCGTCTTTTTCAGCATGATTGCTTCCGAGTATTATCAAAGGGATATTGATGGCGGCAAGAACCTCTTTAACTGTCTTTGCGGCGTCTTCGGGTGAACGGTTTTCCCTGTCGGGGTGGGTTCCGATAAGCCTTAATGCGATGGCTTTTGCCTTCAGGGTATCCTGACAGAATTTCGCCCATGTAACAGGATCGCCGGAAACACTGCTGAAGGGTTTCTGGACATTTTCAGGCCAGTCTGAAGGAGGAACGTCCTGAATTTCATATGCGATTAGGGGTTTATTCGGGCATTCCCCTTCACAGGAAAGAAAAGGAAGGACATTTTCGCCGCCGAAATTTGCAGCCCCGCTGCCCGTGCCTATTGTTAGATTATAAACTTTGCCTGAGTATGTTTCTTTTGGAGCAGTAAAAGCCATTTTTAACCTCCTACATTTCTAAATACGAGTGCGCATAAAGGGTTTTGCCCATGATGACATCAATCGTTTTTGTTATCTCCGTCATTTTTTTAGGGTCATCAAGCGTTTTGCCCGCGAGGACATCATCCATCATCTTTTTTTCCTGCAGCGCTTCTGCCATCTCATGAGAGTCGGCAATTGCGGCAGTCAGCCCCGCGTTCATAAGCATTATAAAGTAGTGTTTATTTAATATCGGCCTGATATGTTTCGGGCAGCCGTTCGAAATATTGCTGAGGCCGACAACGGTCTTCATCGGCGGTTCATTCATTTCCTGAAACATCGCAATAGCCTTTATAACGTGCCTTGCGTGGTCCTGAGAGGTTGCAATCTGAAGAACTAGAGGATCAAGATAGAGATCTTCGAGGGGAATACCGTATTCCATGGCCCTTCCCATTATCTCCGCCGCTATCGCGGCGCGTTCTTCGGCGTCAGCCGGAAGCCCGCCTTTCCCAACCGTAAGGCCTATGACCTGAGCGTTATATTTTGCTCCGAGTTCAAGTATCGGGAATCTCTCGGGGTCGTTAGATGTTGAGTTTATCAATGGTTTGCCCCACTGATTGTTATGCACTTTAAGGCCTGCTTCAATTGCGCTTGCGTTTGTAGTGTCAAGGCATAAGGGCAATGGAACAACTTCCTGAATTGTTGTTACCATCCACTGCATAAGGTCTTCGCCGCCGTCTTCTGCAGGGCCGATGTTCGCGTCAATCATCCCGGCGCCTTCTTTCCACTGCCGCGTCGCGATCTCCTGTATGGGCCCCTTATCCTTCTTCATCATCGCCTCTCTGACTCTCTTGGCTATGATACTGAGCTTTTCGCCGATTATCAACATCCCTCAACCTCCTTGGGTATCTTTTGCGTAAAAAAGAAAATTCTACCAATAAAAAGGCAATAATTCCGGATTCAAACTTAAATACTTCAGGCTTAACCAGTAAAGCCGGAGATAAGTTATAAATGTTAACACAAACCTCTTTTACAGGTAAAGATTATTGATAATTTTTAATTTTAATGAATCTATAAGATTTTTAGATTTTACGCTGCAAAGGTGGGCGGGATGTGTAAATTTTTACAAGAAGGAAGGCGGTGTCTGGATTGAGGCAAGATTCACGGGTCTGTCAGAATAGGGGCTGCAGACGAAACGAAGTGGAGCGGATAGCCCCTCATAACAGTGTGAGACAAGCTTGTATATCGCACTAACGCCTGCACAATTGCAAAGGTAGTTTAAGATTGCCGAAAGACAGATGCAGCCTTCCTTGCATAACATACTGGGTTGCCGGGGTTTTTTGGTAAGTAATATATTGTATAATCCTAACAATGAAAGCGGCGCTTACGATAGCAGGTTCTGACCCTACCAGCGGGGCAGGGCTCCAGGCGGACCTCAGGGTATTCAGGGCCTTCGGAGTCCACGGGCTTTCGGTTGCCGCGGCGCTCACAGCCCAGAATACGGAAGGCGTAAGCTCTGTTTTGCCCGTTGATAAAGATTTCCTTTCAGAGCAACTCGACGTCCTTTTAAAGGATATAAGTCCTGATGCTTTAAAGACAGGGATGCTTTTTAGCAGATGGGCTGTAAATGCTGTTGCTGAAAAAATAAGAAAGTATTCCCTCAAAAATCTTGTCATAGATCCGGTCACTATTTCGTCATCCGGCAAAAGCCTTGTTGAGGATGGGACACTGGATGCGATAAAAGAGCAGATTTTCCCTCTGGCAAAGGTGATAACTCCAAATATCTATGAAGCGTCTGTCCTCACAGGGATATCAATAGAAAATGTTGCACAGATGGAAGAGGCTGCAAAGGAATTAAAAAAAATGGGGACTGAAAATGTGATTATCACAGGCGGCCACCTTGAGACCCGCGCGCTTGACTTATATTATGACGGTTCAAATTTCCACAGCCTTGAATCAGAAAAGAGGGAAGGGGAGTATCACGGCACGGGCTGCGCCTTTTCCGCTGCAATCACTGCCTGCCTTGCGCTCGGTTATTCGCCGCTTAAATCCGCAAAGCGCGCAAAGGAATTTATGAATAACGCCATAGCAAATGCGTACCGCTTGGGAAAAGGCATGGGGCTGCTGAATTTGTAATTAAATACCGTTCCCGTTATTTAATCTTAAAGATATTTTTCTGCTCTTCCATGATGTCGCCGACAAGAAGATTCAATATATAGTCCTTAAGCGTATCCGATGTCTTTGCAGGCACATTTTTAAATTCTATCGCCATGCCCGAAGCAAATTTAAACGCATTCGTATAAACGTCCTTCTGGTATATGACCGCGCCTGAGAGTTGAATGGATTTACCTCCTTTCAATTCTATGGAAACTTCCACTTCCGAACCAACCGGCAGAGGCTCGATGCTTCTTACAAAAACGCCGCCGCTTGAGAGGCTTGTAGCATAATAATCAGACGTTGTTTTTTTGTGTTTTATTGTAATCTTTTTATTGCATACCGTTCTTATAGCCCGCCTCTTTGTGCTCCTTGAAAATGTTACGCATTGCTGTACCATCCGGTGAAACTCAAGTATATTGACCGGTTTTAAAAGGCATCCGAAATGGTCATGATTCAGGCAGTCTTCAAATGACTTCTTGCTTTCTTCTCTATAAGTGATGATTACTGGAATATTTGCTATGTGCTCTATGGCGGATACAAGCGTTGATGCCTTAATCCCATCTCTTTCTTTGATTGCGGAATCAAGGAGAACGATATCCGGCCGTATGACTCTTAAAAGCGTGAGGGCCTCAAGCCCGTCTTTGGTAGGAACAACATTCAATCCGAGCCTGTTTAAAACCAGCGAAAAATACATTGCGAATGCCTCGCTGTCTTCAACAATCAGCGCCATTGGTTTGTTTTCCATGGGTATGCTCCTTGCGTTAAAGTTGCTTTAGTCTACCTCAATTCAACAGTTTTGGGGAATGAATTATTTGAGAACTAAGGGATAGATGCTGCTTATGATGTTTCGGATGAGTTCTGCTTAAGTTCCATCCTGAGAAAATAGCTAAGGACAGTTCGTATGCCCACTGTGGCGGCAAGGATGCCGAGCTTTTCCCAGCTCGGGCTTACGGCAGAGCTTATGATGTCCGCGGCTATGAATATCTCAAGGCCAAGGAGAAGGTGCGCGCCGAGGCGCTGGCGGATTGTTTCGCTTTCAGAGACGGTTTCCTTTCCGCTTGGCGAAAATTTCAGGGAGATAAACGCCTTTATTGCTTCTGTGATTCCCCAGATAACGACGATCGCGCCTAATCCGCTGATGATGAAGGTTATAATTTCAAGAATCTTATGCGCTGTTTCCATATAAAAAAATCTTAGCGGGGATATTGTTTTGTGTCAAGATGAGATGAAAGTCGATTTATTAGCCAAAAAGCTTGTTGTAATCTTCATGGCTGCCAATCCAAAACCAGAGCAGCCCATCCGGTACCTCGACAGCAACGGCGCGATAATGAAGTCCGACCCGAACAGACCAATAGCTGCCAACCTTTTTCATGTGTAATGAAGGGTGATGGAAGTTATTTTTTAGCAGCGAAAAGTTTTTGTCTGCAAGGGGTTGAATGGCTTGCGGTAGTCTATTATAAAGACTCAAAAACTCTGGCGAAGCGAAATGCTTCAAATTTCTGAACAGGTCCCGGATTTGTAAGACCTGAGAGCTGCCTCAGCTAATGAGTCAAGTTTTCCGGAAAGAGCATCCTTCTCGAATTGCCGGTCCCACGTCTCGGCATCGAAATCCCAGAACCATTTCCGAAATGCCTGAAGTTCCTCCGGCTTTAAGCTTGTAACTTCTTTTTCAATTTCTTTAATTTTGCTCATGCCGATAACTCCCTGTTTACTACTGCTTTTAGTTTAACAAATTTTTCTAAAAAAACCACAGAGGTTTGTAAGTTAAGAGCTACGCGAAAATTACCAATTTATCAGGTTAGAACAACTGTCAATTTCCGTTTTCTTCTAACAATAAGCCAAATACTAGAAGCAACGATTATCAGATATGAGGCTGCAATTAGGTAATGATTTGGCAAAATCCACTCGAAGACGTTCAGCACGGCAAATATACCACCAATAACAAGCAATATTATCTGAATCCTAATAAATAATTTGCGAGTTTGAGGGATGATGACAGAAGGAAGCATTAGAAATAGAAGTAAACCCGAAGAAATAGTACCACTAAAAATAGGTATTCCTATCGAATCTGCCTCCAGCGGATATATACCCTTATCTAAATTATTCCTCAGCACAATTGCCATGGTAACATTAGTTATTGCAATACCTATAACGATTCCAATGCATTCTTTGAGTCTGACCATGCGTCACGATAGCATAATGCATTAAATACCACAATATTGAATTCTTTATAGGCAATAAAGGCCGGCGTGATGATAAAATAGAAACCTATGGCAAAAAGGAAGAAGCGCTCGTTTAAAAAGTTATTCTGGATTTTGGCGGTGTTTGTAATCTCCGGAATCGCTGCCTATATTTATTTCAGCTTTCCCGACATCAAGGGCCTCAAAAAAAATAATCCCAGAAAAACCTCTTTTATGGAATACAGGGAGAAAGAATGGAAAAAGCAGGGGAAGAAATACAGGGTCCAGCAGAAATGGGTTCCCGTGTCCCAGATATCTCCGTATCTTATAAAAGCAGTTTTGATTGCCGAGGACGACAAGTTCTGGAGCCACGAAGGTTTTGATTATGAGGCGATGCAGAAGGCGATGGAGAAAGATATTAAGGCAGGCAAATTCAAGGCCGGCGGAAGCACCATATCACAGCAGCTCGCGAAGAACCTTTATCTTTCCCCTTCAAAAAATCCGTCAAGGAAAATTGCCGAGGCAATAATTACATGGCGGATGGAAAGTGTGCTGTCGAAAAGAAGAATCCTTGAGCTTTATCTTAATGTGGTTGAGTGGGGCGATGCCGGCATATTCGGCATTGAAGCTGCGGCAAATCATTATTACGGGAAGTCGGCGTCTTCCCTTACTCCGGAAGAGTCCGCAAGGCTTGCCACTGTGCTTCCCAATCCGAAAAGATATAATCCCCTCGGTAATTCAAAATATGTGACGAACCGTTCAAATCTGATTTACAGTATAATGGTAAAAAGAGGCATTGTCGTTCCTGAATACGAAGATGTTATGGGGAATAATGATAAAAATGCGGAAGGCGAAATTAAATCTCCGATAGAGACTTACACTTCACCTTCCCAGTAATACAATTAAATAATTCCTTATTTCTTTTTCTTCTTTGCTACTTTCTTTGCTACTTTTTTCTTTACTACTTTCTTTGCCGCAGTTTTTTTCTTTACAGTCTTTTTTGCAGCACATTTGGTTTTTGCCTTGTGTCCCGGTTTGCAAGCCATTAAAATCACCTCCTTAATTTTTTGTGATTCAATATATCACGCTGATAATTTTGTGTCAATTAAAAATTGTCAATTTTTACGGGGCGTTAGCTTAATCAGTTTAATAATTTAAATTTGACATCGCCATTCAAGTGGAGTATAAAGGTCTTAGGAAGGGGAAAGTCTACGACTCGTAGAGAAAGGGGGAGACTATGGCATCTTATGTAGTACTTAGCAGCCTCACGGATGAGGGACGAAAGACGATAAAGGAAAAACCAAACAGGATTCTCGAGGTCAATAAGGAGCTTGAAAAGATGGGGGTTAAGGTAAAGCAGCAGTTCGCGGCCCTCGGCATGTATGATTTCGTGAACATTGTTGAGGCGCCGGATAACGAGACCGTGATGAGGATGTCCGTCGAGCTTGGCGCAAGGGGTTCTGTACAGCTTATCACTCTGCCCGCAATCCCCGTGGAAGAGTTCATAAAAAAACTTAAATAATTTCGCGCCCCCTTCCGAAAAATTCACCGCGAGATATGAATGGAAATTTCTTCGCCAAATTTGTTAAAATAGCTGTGTATGAAATCGGCAGTTTATCATTCCGTCCCGAGCAGATAATGTTTAAGATTTTGTTGGTAATAGCATTTATTGCCGTGCCTTCCGCTGCCTTTGCGTGGGGGCCGCTGACGCATATCTATCTGGGCAGCGAGCTCTACTACCTCGGCTCTCTTCTTCCTGCCGGAATATACGCGCTGATAAAAAAATACAAAAGCGATTTTCTTTACGGTAATATCATGGCTGATATTATCCTCGGCAAGAAGTATTTGCCTGACGAGAAGAGTTCACATAACTGGGATGTGGCGCTGGGGCTTTTTGAGGCCGCAAAGACGCAGCAGCAGAAGGCCTTTGTCTATGGTTACATGAGCCATTTAGCTGCAGATACAGTTGCTCATGAGATGCTTACCGCCGGAAAAAAGAATGTCGGGCATACCTTTCTTGAGCTGAAGGCAGACAGTATTATAGATAAAAAATACTGGCTTGACGCGCTGACAATAGATAAAAGGGTGCAGAGAAGGAATGACAGTTTTCTTGAAAGTTCATTGGACACGGTTATATTTTCTTTTAAGACCAATAAGCGTATTTTTAAAAGCGCGGTGCTGTTTTCAGGCCTTCATCAAAAGAGAGTCAGCAGTTTCATTGACAGGAATATCATCATCACGCCGGTTTACAAGAAGGATAATATAAAAAGGCTTCAGGAAAAATCTCTGGACAGAATGGTGGACCTGCTTCAAAACGGCGCGGATTCACACGTTTTAAAGAAGAGCCCGCTTGGCAGCCATGCGCGTAAAAAGCATTTCAAGAATTTTCTAATCTGAACCGGCTTCAACTTATAATCTTAGACTGAGAAGAAGGGCATATGCGAGACATGCTTGGCAGGGAAGAAGTTATCACTGTTGAAAAGGCGCTGGCGCTTGTGCTTAAAAGTCTCTCTTCTGCACTTCCTCCCGAAATAAAAATGAGTATAGAAAATTCGTACGCCAGGATTTTGTCCCGCGATATGTATTCGCCTGAAAATCTTCCCCAGTTCGCGCGGTCCACTGTTGACGGCTTCGCGGTTAACTCTTCGGATACATTCGGAGCTTCCGACAGCCTCCCCTCATATCTCAACATTGCCGGAGAAGTGTTGATGGGAGAGCTGCCCGGTTTTAATATTAAAAAAGGGACGGTTGCAAAGATACCAACCGGGGGGATGCTTCCCGAAGGCGCGGATGCGGTCGTAATGATAGAGCACGCGCAATACATTGATGAAAACATGATAGAAGTTGTAAAGCCTGCCGGGCCCGGAGAAAATGTGATACAAGCAGGCGAGGACATTAAAAAGGGGGAGCTTGTCTTGGAGAAGGGCCACAGGCTCAGGCCTCAGGATATTGGTGCGCTTGCAGGGCTTGGAATAACTGAGGTTCATGTATACGAAAAGCCGAAGGCCTCAATAATATCAACGGGCAACGAGATTGTTCCGCCTTACAAGAATGTTAAACCCGGACAGGTGAGAGACATTAATTCTTATAACCTTGCGGGCCTTATAGCAGAGGCAGGGGGCGAGCCTGTATCGAAGGGAATATTTAAGGACGAATACGATGTGATTAAAAGGGTAGTTGAAGATTCTCTCAAGGATTCAAACATGGTGCTTATAACCGGAGGGAGTTCTGTCGGAACAAAAGATATGACTGCAAAAATTATAAATGATGTTGGAACTCCGGGAGTTTTATTCCACGGCGTCTCACTTAAACCCGGCAAGCCGCTTATCGGTGGAATCATAAACAACACCCCTGTATTCGGGCTGCCCGGCCATCCCGCTGCCATTACGGTATGCTTTGAACAGTTCATAGAACCTGTCCTTAAAAAACTTACTGGAATCTCCGAAAACAGTTTCAGAGGCAGAAAACAAACCGTGACAGCGAAGATGGCAAAGAATGTTTCATCAACTTCAGGAAGGGAAGACCACATAAGAGTCAGCCTTGAAGAGCGCGATAATGAAGTATGGGCAATCCCGATTCTCGGAAAGTCAGGGCTTATAACCACATTGGTTAAGGCTGACGGGATTGTTGTTATTCCATTGCGGAAACTTGGAGTAGAGCAGGACGAGATTGTAGAAGTGAGGCTTTTTTAAGTATCAGAGCATCAGAGTATCATTCGCCTCAGGCGAACCCGCCGAGGCGGGGAGTCTTTTACTTTGGCCCTTTGACACTATAATACTCTGACACTGGCTGTTGAAACATAGCCCGCGTTTATGTTTTAATTAATACCTTAGGCTCGTAGCTCAGGGGGAGAGCGCTTCCTTGACACGGAAGAGGTCGGCGGTTCGAGACCGCCCGGGCCTACCATTTATTTCCAAGAAAATATTTCTCTCCGAGCAGCCTTGCATTAATGTTTCCTCTTTCGTATGATATCGAAAGCCCAGTTAAGAATCGGCTGATTTCAAGAGGTTTCAATGAATTTTACAATTCCGCACAAACAACCTCCAGTAAGGTCGCATCAAAAGAGACATTTATATCGTTTATTAATCGCCCGATCAGATATTACTGCTGCATTAAATGCCTGTGATTTGATATTAAAAAATATAGAAACATTGAAAGATGATCTTTTGTATCCTTTAACTACTGCTGTTGTTGTTTGTTATGTTCGTCCGTTTACAGAAAATAAACCGCACGGTGCCCTACCCAAAAGATATACGAAATTTGCCAATCCATTACATCAAAAAGTTCATAACGAGTTAATAAAAGCACGGCATGAGGCATTCGCTCATAGCGATATGAATATCCGCCGAGCACAAGTTGTCCCACCAAATGTCGTTTTTGGGAAAACTGAAACTGGCAAAGAATTGAAAAGTATCGATGTTAGCGTTCAGGTTAGTTACTATTTATGGGCGCCTGATTTTTTTACTAATGTACGTGAAACTATTCTTGATATTGGAAGAAGATTGCAGACTGAAATAGAAGAGCTTAAAGATAATTTATATAAAGGAATGGAACTCCCTAATGCGCCATTTACCATAAGAATTGATGAAGGGTTGTAAATAGTGACATTTAAATGAGCATGCAGTTGAACAACACGGTTAGTGGCACCGCTTATCCTTTTCCTCGCTTCGCTTGCAGAGCTTGGCGCTATCCTCTGAATCTTTAAGCCGCTTTTTTCTTTTGCAACTTTATAACCAGTCGCATATCAAGGGCATCGGCAATCTTCTTAAGGGTTTCGAGCGTTGCTTTTGAAAACCGGCCTGTTTCGAGCCTTGATAATGCTGGCTGCTTAGTTCCTATCTTCTTTGCAAGCTCTCCCTGTGTAAGTCCTGCCTTTTCCCTTGCCTTGATAAAGCTTTCCAAAAGCTCAAATTCAGGATCAAGGTCATGCCATGCCTTTTTAAATGCAGGGTCTTTCATGCTCTCGGTTATGTGTTCTTCTAATGTCCTGCCTCTTATATAAGTTTTCTTCATAGTTTGCCCCCTTGTCTGCTCATAAAATCATTCATTCTTTTTTCTGCAATCTCTATTTCTCTCTCAGGTGTCTTATCAGTTTTTTTGATAAAACCATGCAATAAAATAAAGCGCCTTCCGGTGTATGTGAAATATAAAATCCTAATAGCTCCGAGGCTGTCTTTAATCCTCAATTCCCTTATCTTGCCCTTTATCTGTTTTGTGTAAGGCTCCTTGAGCGATACCCCGTAATCCTTTAACAACTTAACAAGCCTGAATACCTTTGCCCGCGCCTCGTTAGACAATGAATCAATAAAATCGGCTGCTGGTTCGCTGCCGTCTTTATCCTTGTAATATTCAACTGTCCAATTCATATGGTAATTGATTATAACTCAAGTGTTATATAAATAAATCAATAAATTCCCGACAACTGCTTTTTTGGATATAGACTGCTTGGCAAGTTTTGAGATAAATATGGTAAGGTTTACATCATGAGATTTATCGCTGACCTTCATATGCATTCAAGATATTCCCGCGCGACAAGCAGGGATATGACTCCTGAAAATCTCTGGAAGTGGTCGCAGTTAAAAGGCGTAACAGTTCTCGGAACAGGCGACTTTACCCATCCTGAATGGCTGAGTGAAATCAAGGAAAAACTGGACAGTGCAGGAAACGGCCTGTTCAAGTTAAAGAAAAAATACATGCGTGCCGACATCCCCGCATCCTGCTTGTCAGATATGTACTTTATGCTTACCGCTGAGATAAGCTGTATTTACAGCAAGAATGGAAGGGTAAGGAAGATACATAATATTGTCCTTGCGCCTGATTTCAATACAGTAGAAAAAATCAATTCGAGGCTTTCAAAGATTGGAAACCTTTCTGCTGACGGAAGGCCCATTCTCGGGCTTGACGCGAAGGAGCTTCTGAGGATTGTGCTTGAGGTATCAGAAGACGCGATGCTTATTCCTGCTCACGCATGGACTCCTCATTTTTCCGTTTTTGGCGCGGCATCGGGTTTTGATTCTCTGGAAGAATGTTTTGAGGACTTAACTCCGAATATATACGCGATAGAAACAGGTCTTTCATCCGACCCGCAGATGAATTGGAGGCTTTCAGCTCTTGATAGGATTACATTAACGTCGCACTCAGACGCGCATTCGCCTCAGAAGATAGGA